>Ga0180221_1000264_pt1 | contig 56016 bp, 66 predicted proteins | sample eDN5th37CKraftMG_FD_151339 | JGI IMG/M metagenome (GOLD analysis project Ga0180221, IMG submission 151339) | Enriched Miracle-Growth compost microbial communities from Emeryville, California, USA - eDNA 5th pass 37_C Kraft MG (version 2) (version 2) ... | reverse complement strand
CAAGAAATGCAGAAGTCACCCAGGCTGAAAGCGGCGGAAATACTCGGGCTGCGAGAGCTTCTGGAAAAGAATGGTGCGGACGGAGAGACTCGAACTCTCACAGCTTGCGCCACCGGAACCTAAATCCAATGGCCGGGGCAGTATCGCAGAAAAACTTGAGGAAAAACAGTGACTTAAGAAAGGAGCGAGTACCTAAAACCTATGCCACGACACCTCCATGCCACAACCCTGTGTCACGTGGCACGGCCCGTTCCAGCACCGTAATCGCCTCAGAGAGGTTCTGCGGGCACAGTTTGGCATAACGCTGCGTGACTGTAATCTGTTTATGCCCTGCCAGCTTCTGGATGACCTCAATCGGCACGCCACGCTGCACCAGCCGCGAGCAGTAGGTGTGTCTCAGGGTGTGGAAGATGAAGCCAGCGTCTTGCATTTTTCCCAGGTGACGACGCATGGTCGTCCAGTGGTGATCGACAGCATCCTTGGAGACAGGGAACAGGCGACCGTCCTCGATCTTGGCGTACTTGATCCGACGAATTGCAGCCGCACGAGCGCGGGCAGTCATCGGGACATGGTGCTCGTTCTTGGCTTTCATCACAGAGCCAGGGAGGCGAATCCAAGAGGTCTGGTCTATGTCGGCGATGTCGAGGTGCTCCACACGCAGAGCACGCAGGGTGCCCATACGGAGGCCGGTGTCGATTGCCAGGATCACCATGTCGACGTACATGTGCTTACCCACATGCTCGAAGTACTGCAGGATCTGCTGCTCCTCTTCCTCGCTGAAGTAGCGGAGGCGATGCTCCCCCTCCTCCTGCCAGGAGAAGTGCGGCATGGTGAAGACAGTGCCACGCTGAGCCGCCACCTCAAGCATCGTGTGCAGTGCCGACAGTTTCCGATTGACGGTAGCCCCGGTGTTGCCTTTGGCGTACCACTGCTTGATGCACGAGTCGACGTCGATGGTGGTGATCCGGGCGACGTGGGTGTTCTCCCCCAGGACGTCTAGGACAGCCTTGCCGTTCATTGCCAGCGACTTCGTCTTGTTGAACCAGCGATGCTCGCAGGTGTAGTCATAGGCTTGTTTGAGTGTTACTATCCGCGCCCCAGCTTTGGAGTCACCCATATCGGGCTGATCCCCACGAGCTAGGGCCGCTTTAGCGTCTGCCTCCCATCTCTCCGCCTCGACCTTGGTGGCGAAGTTGCGACGGTAACGCTGACCTCGACTGGTGACGCTCGCTTGCCACGAGCTACCACGTTGATTGACAGGCATAAGCCCTCCTTTTATACGCGGTTGGGTTTTCCTTGCCGTGCCCTGATGGTGAAATTGGTAGACACGCAGCACTTAGGATGCTGTGCCTTACGGTGTGTCGGTTCGAGTCCGACTCAGGGCACCACTTTCAAGTCAAGAAGGGAGCCATTGCAGCCCCCTCCTCTCACTCGCTCTCAGCCTCGACAGCAGCCTCTTCGCTCACGTCCCCTCCATTGAGGAGGCGCGAGAGAGACTCGGCCACGCGCTGACCTTTGGGGGTCAAGCGCATGACTTTGCGACGGCGTTCGCGCGGGTCTTCTTCCGCCACGATGAGATCCGGTCCCGGCTCACCATGGCGAGTCATTTTGGACAGAGCAGCGACGTTGCGCGAGCACGACGCCTGAGAAATGCCGAGCTTTCCGGTCAACTCCTTGGTTGTGATGCCTGGGCGCATGGCCACGAGCAGCAGGGTTGCAGCGGTTTGCATTTGCATCTCAGGGTCGAACTTGCGGAACTCCTCAAGGAAGAGGAGCCCTTTCATCATCGCCTTCTTGTCCATGCCTGAGTCTCCTTTCATCTGAAACTATTAAGTGGAACTTCCAAAGCCAGATCAGAGTATCCCTCTCGTCGAGCGCCCAGTCAAGGTATTTATGCACTCGTGTATCGGAATTGTACTCGAAAAACACGCGGAATCCTAAGATGCGTGGGGAGCAATAAGACAGGTACATGACCACTCCTTTCGTTCTGTCACATGCTTAAGAGATCTTAATACAGATCAATCCACCAATGTAATAGTCTCGACACAAAGGGCGCAACCTCCTGTCGCTCATCCCCTCCCTGACGTCATCCAGAACACCAGCAGATGACGCTCTCCCTCCTCCACCGGACAGCCCTTGTGCAGCAGCTGGTAGCCGTTGAACAAAAGGGCGTGTCCCTTGGGTATCGATGGGACATGCTCAAACGTCCGCAGCCCAGTACGGACGCTGGTTCCACCGCCTTTGTAGCGCTCTGGAGCGAGGTTCACTACGGCGGTCATTGTGCTGTCTTCGTCGTGGTGCCAGCCGGTGCTTTTCGTCCCTTCAGAGGTGTACTTCGCCAGCTGAATCGAGTCGATTCGGTCAGGTTCACGACCAAAGAACAGCTTGCAGATCGGGTACAGTATCTGTACTGAGAATGCCCTTACCGACCTATACAGTAGTGGAATCTTTTCGTGTAGGACGATCTCAGGAATGCGATAGGCATCGTCCTCCTGAAGGTTCGGCGTCCAGTTTTCTCCGTGCTTGCACACGTAATCGAGCAGCGCATCGCACAAGTCTGGATGCACTAGTGGAACGATTATGACTTGACCATTCGCATGTCTCGGCAGCCTCTCAAACCACTCCATGGCCTTCAGTTGCCCAGGTGTCAGATCACGCTCGTCCGGCACTTCAGCCAGGGTTTTTTCGAGGTGATCCAGCAGCGACAGAAGGTCAGAAATGACGAGGGCCAGCTCCGGGTGGAGCCAGCCCTTCCACGGTTTACTCAGTTCTAGGGGTAGTTGCGTTACCACGTCTTCCATAGGTAGTAGATCCAGACAACGGCGAGTACAGCGCCGGTTGCCAGATCCCACCTGGCTTCGGTGGTAAGCCTTGGTAGCTTCATGCAGCCAGCTCCTTCATCGCCTCTTCACGGTTGAACATAAGGAGTCCCTGGGAGATGACCATCATGATGTTCTCGGCGTTGATCAGCCGGTAACCACGGTCGGCCTGGGACCAGATTCGGTAGTAGGTCTTCGCGCCGTCCTTCGTCTGCTGGACCAGCCCCGCCGCGTTCACGCCGAAGCGGCCATTGATGGTGCGGACGGTGCCGTCGTTCTTACGGAAGGTGACGGTCAAGAACCGGCCACCAGCGTTCCGAATCACAGCGTCGATCAGTTGGTTTTTCATTGAGGTATCTCCTGCTGAGGTTCGAGTGAAACCAGCGGAGGACTCTCCAGGGTGAGAATCCTCGACTTGTGCCACTCGGGATCAGCCGCGACTCTCATGAGTGCGACGTAATTCAGCCAGCTCGCGCTGCCATGCCTCTTCCTTGAGGTTGCGGACCTTCCGGTGCGAGCCGAGGCGAATCCTTGAGGGTTGTTCCGGGGAGGCGTAGCGGATGATCTCGCCGCCACGCGCTAAGAAAGCCCTGGTCTGTTCTTCGATGAGGTTGCGAACAGAGCTGGTGTGCATGTGTTGCCTCCTAGTGCTATCGAATCGGCATCACCAAGTAGTGTCTACGACGCCCGATTCAAGCGTGACCTTGGCGAGGTTCGCCGTGGGGATCGAACGAAGTCCGCTTGCCGACTGGACTTCTGCAACTTTTCCGTCACAAATCAGCCGACGAACGGTGCCCACGAAGGCGACAACGTCCGGGGCATGTAGCGTTCTGCGGATGACCGCCGCGTTGAAGCAGACGCGGTCTCCCTCGGACAGGACCAGGGGCATCATCTCCCCTGCCCCCAGGTCATGACGGTATCCGCCGTCTCGCGCAGCTCCTGGGCGCGACCATTGAAGAAGTCCTCGGCCAGGACGGAGCGCATGGAAGGCATCACCAACTCGGCGTCCTCCCAGGTGGGTAATAAGCCCAGGGTCGCCGCCTCGGCGGTCTCCCGCGTCAGCGTCATTCCTACCGGGTTACCCGAGGCTGTGATCTGCGCGATCAGGTAGCCACCACGCCGACCGGCTAATAACCAGTACACGCGGCCCAGGTCGTCGACCTTCAGCCACTTCCCACGGAAGCGATCCGCTAATAAGTCGAACGAGTCTGCGGAGTCGCGTAGCTGGGCGATGATCCCTTTGCGATCTACGGTGCTCATTGGGTTGGTTCCTTGTGTGGTTTACGAGTAAAGCCAGCGGAAGGCACCGGCTGATGCCTTCGACTTGCCTTGCTCAGGGGATGGACAGTGTCACCACCCAGGCCGGAGGCAATAAGCGGACTCCGTACCCGGTGTGGATCTGACGGGCAGGAATGCGCCCGACCTTGGCTCTGCCTTGGTGTGCAGCCGCGCGTCGTAATAACGGGACGGTCTCTGCGATGGTCGGACAGGCGACGCTGTAGCTCTGCATGGTTCGCCCTCCCCCTCACGCCCAGGACTTGCCCGGACGGCAGTCGGCGGCAGCCATGGCAGCTAAGCGGAAGGCGAAAGGCGCGTTCATTGCGGCGATGCGGCCCAGCTTCTGAGCCAGGGCGCGGGCTTGTGCGAGTTGGTCTATGCGCTTGGGCATGGTTGGTTCCTCAGTAGTGAATCCATCGAGAGCCACCACGCCGGATGGCTCTGAATTGATGCACTAGTGGATACATTCAGGCAGCCGCAATCAGATTGACGTGGCCGTACTTGGCGACGTACCGGCTGGACAGGCTGCCGTGGACGTTGATAACCACGGATGCACCGTCACGCCTGGCGCCATTGCACAGCCCGCAATCTGCACAGCTCAGGCCTTTCGATTCAGCGAGGCATTCCACTTCGCCAGGAAGCATCGGAGCGTCTGCAGTCTTGACGCGGAATGTCCGGCGTCCGTGCGACTGGTGCGCTGCCGCTTGCTTGGGGGTGTCAGCCGATACCATCACCCACTTCAACAGCTCATGCTGGAAGTTCGCATGGGCAATCTGGTGTGTGTATCCGGTCCAGCTTTCGGCGCGTTCCAGCACACTCCCCCACACATCGGCGGGAATCGCTGCCGGATCACCATAGGCGCCAAGACGGACTTTCCTTCCGGCGAAGGTCGAAGGGTTCCACTCGTGGGAGTAGCTCCCGCGCTTGTATGCCTTCCACACCGCCATCGGTGCTTGGCCTACGTTCACATAGCACGCACCGCCGATAGAGCGACGTTGCGGGCATCCACCGCAGATCGATGCATCCGCCTTCACGTCCAGGGCTACCAGTGGCGACATATCTGCACGGAGAATCCACGTTTGGGCCACATCGCCGGTCTTGGGGTTGTTGGTCGACATGGTTGCGATTGCCACGATGGGAGCCCCGTCTAACATCGACGGGCCTTCATAGATGACGTATCCGTTGGGCTTTTTCATAGGTTGGTTCCTGTAGTAGTTTTTGGCGTTGTATCCATGAGTGGATACCTGTAGGCGCACTAATGCCGCGAATGCGGCTACAGGTAGGCACTCGAAGGGTATCGCCCCCTCCGCCACCGCCAGGGTGACTTCAGGGGCTTCCCTTGGAGCTAAACCAGCAACTAGGCCCAGTTTCCAGATTGTTAAAGAGCGTTCGAGTCTTGCTAGGGGGCTGATCTATCCACTTGTGAGAGATCGATCAATCCGTCCGCTTTACCGATTGCACCAGCGTTGGCGCTTTCGATGGGAGCCATTCTATGCACTCGTGGATACATGTCAACAGGGGAAACGAAAAAATTTTCAGGCGAGTGGACAGCGATAGGATGGGATCACTAGATGTAGCGATAGGATGGCGACAGGAACACTATATGTTGTGTCTTAAGGAAAAAAATAAGACACCACACCACAAGAGAACGCAGAAGAAAGGCGAGCCAGCCCCCAGCAAGGCAAGTCCCAGGATGCCCCCTTTTGCTCACCCTTCGGATTCATCATCTAGCGTGGATGCCCGATTTGCGCGGCTTCTGGGCGAGGCGTGGCATTGATGCGTGGAGCGGAGACCGTCCGGAACCCCCGAAAGCTGGACCGAGCGGGGTGGGTGGAGGGGGGAGCGCCGGTCGAGCCAAAGCGCTTTACCACTTCAAATTTTTGTCGAAAATTCTCCCTGGGTTCAACCCGAGCGAATCAGCGAACAGATCACCCCAAGGAGGAACCATGCGACACCTGCTCACCCTCGGAGCAGTCCTACTGTTGGCCGGATGTGCAACCGCAGCGAAGTACGAGGCTTCCCTGAACACCTACGTGGGGAAACCTGAGTTGGACTTGGTGCGCGACTGGGGAGCGCCCGCTCAGACCTACGAGACTGGAGGCTCGAAGTTCTTGATGTACAGCTCGCGGAGGACGCTCGTCTTCCCTGGAACACCTCCTACGTACACCACAAGCTACTCCGGCTACCAGGCCTACACGACAACCACTGGTGGCACCCCACCGGCACGCATACCGATGTCCTGTGAGACGACCTTCGAGGTGATCGATGGAAAGGTCTCATCGTGGACCTACAAGGGGAATGACTGCACGGCTATGTAGGAAAAGAATGGGGTTAGCAGGAACGCCAACCGTTCGTTTATCCTGCGAGCCCCTATCTCAGGAAGAGACCATTCCATGTTGTCGAAACCGCTCAAGAGTTTCTTTTATTCAATCACCCTGCTGGCTTGTGTCAGCAGTGTCTTCGCCTCAGAAGCCAATGTGGCCCGGACGAGACTTATCGTACAGACGGTAATGAACTCCGAGAGTGGGTACGTCAACAAGGATCTCCACGATGAACTCTGGAGAATCACAAAGGCTGAGGTGGGTAACGACCCCTACTCTGTAACTAAGGTTGCAGAGGCGCTGCAGCAAGTACGAGAAAGGTCAAATGGCTACTCTTTCGAGACGTGGAAGAGCGTGAAGCTGAGCTTTGAACAGCGGAAAGTCGTCAGGACACCGGGATTTGTCTCAATGTCCTCCAGTATGCGCACGCGAGGGCCAGAGACATCAGCCGCAGTTGACAGTGCAGAGAGCGCCTTAGCAGCAGCAGCTAACCGAAAGCCTATTACAGCGAACGGCCAGACGGTCTACATCAATCAGGAGCTGATTGAGCGTGTTCTTGGTGGCATCGAGGCCGCGCAAAGCCGACTCGACAGGCTCTTAACCCAAGAATGGTCTGAAGAGATGCATGAGCAGAACATTAGTGCTGCGAAGGTCACCATCCTCACTCCAGACTTGTTTACCGTCTCTAGTCAAAAGATCGACGGTCTTGAAATACCGGCGGTATCCGCTCAACGTAACTATGGGCCTAACGCATCCGAGAGCATTTATTATATGCGCGCCCCAGGGGCAGGAATGGCTGATCTTACCAAGCGAGCGCAATTAGCTTGTAACGGGGCTTTCAGCTCAATTGGGCTTACCTGCAGGGCCTCGGCGACACAATGGAGAGGACGGCAGGGACTTACCGCCGCTGAGTCCACAAGCGTCAATGGGAAACCCGTAGGAATGGCGATCACGATTTTAAAGCGTGATCAAGAACACGCACTGCAAGGGTTTTCCGTCATTACTCCAGGTAGCGCAGCGGATGCCTCACTGGCCTTAGACGAATTGATGGAAAGGGTTAAGGCAGAGGACTAACTTGCCCGACGCATCGGACAGAGAACATCGAACAGAAAGCCTAGAGAAGGTCTTGTATCTATCTATCTATAGATGTTTCTTCAGTCTCCCTCCATAGGTGCGTCCTAATCGATCTCCTTCGATCATGTCGACATCTTGCAAAGATGGAGAGGCACGTCCGTGTGCCATGATCCTCACACAACCATCCATGTATCCCCTGCTGAGGACGGTCCCAGGATGCTCTCCTTGAACTTCCTCAGCTCAGCCTCGAAGAGCTTCTCCTTGTGCTCCTGGGCGGCTTTCTCAGTGTCCCTACCCATCTGGGCTACCCAGTAGGCAACGGCCCCTGCAAGCGCATCCAGGCGGTCGTCGTGGGTCAACGCACCGCGATCCTTGGTGATCCGGGTGAGCTGGTAGAACAGGCTGTACTTGGCATCGGGGGCTGAGTCGAAGTCACGCTTGATGAGCGCCTTGTCGATCACCAACCGGTGCTGGTTCAAGACCGGCTCCAGGGTGTCGATGATGCGGCGTTCCTTCTGGATGTTGACCTTCACCTCCTCCACCGAGCAGGGATGGAACTTGCGCAGCCAGGGCTTCCACAGCTCGGTGAACATGCCATCGCCGAAGTTGGCTTCGACCAGGGCTTTGTTCACGGAGTGCTTCGCTGCGATCACTGCCAGGGACTTGAGGACTTCCTCGCTGTAGCCACCTGCAAGACCGCCAACGTCGACAACGTAGAGCCAGCCGTGGAGCATCTTCACGACGGCATAGGCTGTCTCGTCGCTGCCTCGGCCAGCTGGGTCAACGAACATGACGGAGCCGGTGTACTCGGCCATGTCGTTCGCCACCCACATGGGACGGTAGTAGCGGTCACCCGACATGCCCACGCACGGGACGTCGTTGATGACGTACTCAGGGCCTGACGACCAGACGACCTTCACGGGAGCCATCCGGGTATCCAGGGGCATAACGATCAGGTCTTGGAGCTTCAGCGGGTACTTGTCTTGGTCGCTGAGGCTGGTGTCCAACATGAACTGCAGGGCGAAGCCAGAGCGCCCGTAGGAGGCCTCCCGCTCAACGAGGTCTTGGTCGTTGAAGCGCTGCGGATCGGTCACGTCCCGTGGCTTCGATCCATGGGCGATCATGTCCATGATGTAGTGCGCCAAACGACCGTTGTACTTGTCGGGGTCGTTGGGGATTCGAGCGGGCCACACCGCGATCTGGTAGCCGCGAGCTTCCAGCTGGGTGTAGATCGACATCTCGGTCTGCGGGGTGCCCAGGAAGGTGATCTTCCCGCCGGGCTTGATGATCGCGTCGAACTCCTTGATGCGCTCACTCAGCTGGTCACGCATGACCTGGGTGAGGGAGTTGTTCAGGGACTCGACGTCGTCCGCGATGATCTCGTCGGCACGACTACCGGTGAGCTGGCCGGTGATACCCACGGACTTCACCGAGGGCGAATGGCTGATACCAGCCGGGCCAACGTCGAACATGATGTTGGAGTTGCGTTGGCCGTCCCTGGGCCGTAGGTGGGCCAGGATGGGCAGCTCGAAGATCAGCCGCTTGGTGAACGTCGAGAACTGGTCAGCGCGATCCTTCGAGGCCGAGACCACGAGGAAGTTGAGGTTGGGGTCGAGCAGGAGCCGCCAGCAGACGTAGGCCGAGGTGATCCAGCTCTTACCCACTCCCCGGAACGCCTCGATGACCTTGCGTCGAGGGCCGTGCTGTAGGAAGTAGGCGATGTCGTATTGAATGGGCGTGGGGTCTGACTTTACTGCCGTGATGGCCCCGGCCTTCCACAGGAACTCCCACACGACGAACAGGAAGTTCCTGAAGTCCCTCAAGGGGTGAGACTCAGGCAAAGACATGGGTTGTAAGCTCCACAGAAACGCATAGAGCGTCTCCAGCGAACCCAGCCAGTACCTATGCACTGGTGGATTGCTGGAGACGCTCTACGGGCCTTCTAGGCGGTTTGGTTAGTGGTATGCGGGGTCGTTGGGATCGGTGAACGGGAGCTGACTTGCCAGGGAGTTGGACAGGCGCTCCAGGGAGTTACCGGCAGTCGGGATTGCCTCGATGCCGTTGTCCTTCAAGAACTTGATGGCCTGGGCGAAATCCGAGGCCGTGGCTTGGCCGGACGTGATCCGTGCCAGCAGTTGTTCACCGACCGCCGAGTGCAGAGCCTCAAGAAGCTCTTTCGGTGCGGTCACAGGTTTTCTCCTTTCCGAACAGTGTCTTGATGGCGTCCCGTACCTTGGGCAGGAAGACGATGATCTGGAACACCAGCAGCATGGCGGTGCCGATGAATACCCAGTCCTGCAGGGTGATCCCGAACATGGTCATGCCCGAGACACCCACTGGTACGGGGGTGGTGACGAGAGCGGCTTGCTCTGCGGCTTGGCGGACACTCATGCAGCCACCTCAGTCGGCTGCTCCTCGCCGGTAGGCTCTTGTGGAGGCTCTACCAGCTCAAGCAGTCCTACCGGAACCTCATAAGCCACTGGCACTGGTGGGCGCATGTAGCTTACATGGAGCAGCATCTGCTCCTTCGAGAGGTTTGGGTTCTCTAGGATGTAGAGAGGGATGTCGTGATTGAGGGTTACAAAGCCCCAATCCACGACCATTGTCTTTCTCTCAGTGTCGACCGAGAGAATCTTAAAGTCGTTCATCATGCGATTGCTCCTTTGATTTGAGTGGTGTTATTACCTCCGGTGATGCTCACGGTCTTACCGTTCCTAGCGATGGCTGCTCCAGCAGCACCCCCTGCTGTTGTGCCGTAAACCCAGCCGGTGCCTCCTGCTGTGATATATGAGCCGTTTACACCAGCAGCACCGTTAGCACCCCCGGCACCGCCAACGGCCTTCCAAGTCTTGCCGGTAAATGTGTAGGTCGCAGAGCCCCCGGCACCCCCAGTCGTGGACGTACCAGGGGAACCAACTTGCGTTGTTGTGCCTCCTGCGCCTTCTGCACTACCAGCGCCTCCGCCTCCACTGGCGTTCAGGTTCACAGAGAGGGCTCTAGAGACACAAGATGCGCCGCCTCCGCCGCCTCCGCCGCCGAAGATGTACCCATTGGTGTTGTCGATGGTGCAGTCCATGTCCGCATAAAGAGCTGTGCCGCCAGCAGCCCCCGCAACTCCGGGGGTGCCGCCACTGCCGCCTTTACCTCGGATGTACCCTTTGTTGACGATCAGCAGAGTCGAGCCAGCAGGGAAAACCCCGGTACGGAGTGCGTATGTACCACTACCTGCTGAAATCGTGGCCTGGTTCTCGAAGATGTAGTTCCCAGGTTGGGTTGGGGAACCCATCAGCTCGTAGATGCTTGCAGCGGTTCGACTTGCGGTATTGATGTAGCGAACCTCGTTCTGCCAAGCACTCCTCCATCCGCCGCTCATGTAACCCCAGAGCTGATCCGCTATTGCCCACGCCCCGTTGACCTTGACGTGTACCTTGGAGGCAGTCACCCAACTTCCCCCAGCTTTCACGTTAAGTGGCATTAAACCTCCTCAGTATTGAATCCAGATGTCGCCGTCTGCTCCACCAGAAGGTGCCGCAGTCGAGATGGTTATGTTCTTGGTTGCCGCGCTTCCTAGACCGGACACCTGGGCAGCCGTGTGGGTGTGACTGGTCGCCGCTTTACCGTCCAGGGCGGTCTGGAGGCCGCTCACCTCATTGATCGAGTGGGTGTGGCTGGAGGCTGCCTTACCGTCTAAGGCGGTCTGCAGGTCGCTCACTTGGTCGATGGTGTGGGTGTGGCTGGAGGCTGCCTTACCGTCGAGCGCGGTCTGCAAACCAGATACCTGGGCAATGGTGTGGCTGTGAGTCGTCGGTGCCTTACCGTCGAGGGCCGCTTGGGTGGCCGTGGAGACGGGCTTGTCGAGGTCTCGGGTATCGTCAACGTGGCCTAGCCCTAGGTTGCCTCGGGCAGCGGCCTTATCGGTCAGGTCAGCGAGGTTGTTCGAGTTCTTGGAGAAGTCAGACAGGTCTCCACCAGCGATCTCCTGCACATCCTGCAGCACCTTGTTGACCGTCACCTGCAGAGAGCTTGCGGTCTGCAGAGCGCTCGCCGCGTCCTGGGCAGCCGATTCAGCCGCTGCCTCCGCGTCTCGGGCACTTTGCTCCGACTGGTTGGCCAGATAGGAGGCGTTAGCCGAGTTCTGGAGCGCGGAGTTGGCGGTGGCCAGGGCTTGGTTGGCGGTGTTGGTTGCGGTGGTCGACGCAGTCTCTGCACGCTCTGCCTGAGCCTTGGCGTTGTCGGCCAAAGTCGATGCGCTATTCGCGGTGCTGCTAGCTGCATTGGCGATACTCACCGCGTTATCCGCCTTGGCGTTGGCGGAACCAGCCACGGTCTCAGCGTTGTTGGCCTTTGCCAGCGCTTGGTTGGCCGTGTTGTTTGCGTTGGTCGCAGTGCTCACCGCAGAGGTCGCCTTCGAGTCAGCCGAGTTGGCGGCGTTGGCGGTGCTCACGGCGTTACTTGCGAGGGTCTTCGCCTCATTGGCCGTGGTGGTAGCAGCGTTGGCGGTATCGGTCGCGTCCTTGGCGAGGCCGTTGGATTCGACAGCCAGGTCATCCGCTTCCTGGGACAGGTAGAAGTTCTGCTTGCTGGCCAGATCGAGCTGGCTTTCAGTGAGCGTGGAGCCGTCCACGAAGTCCACCAGTAGGGAGTTGCGCTCGGTTACCCGGCGAACCTCGACCTTGGCGCCGATGGCAGGTGCCGTAGTCAACTGGATGGACGAGGCCGACAGCCAGGAGAACGTCACGGCTGCGCCGTTCACGGTGACCTTGACGTGATCCTTGGACAGATACGGGAAAGGCACCGAGAAGTTGCGATTACCACTGACGCTCTGTGTGTAAGTGACTCGTGCAAGAGCCATGCTTTTCCTCCAGACAAAGAAAAGGGCGACACGAAGGCCGCCCCTTAGCGATGGAACGATTGGTTGTTACTGGTCCCAGAAACCAGCCTTGGCTTGCGCCTGACTGGTGATCGTTTGGATGTACTTCTGCTCAGCCCCAGACTCTTCGCTGATCAGGCGCATGAGCGCGGCCTTCCGCAGTTCGTTGATGGTCGAAGACACCTCGGTGACCTTGGCGCCTTTGACCTTGCGGGTGCCGGCGGGCAGAGCGGATTCCAGAAGAGGCAGCAGGTATTTCTCCGGCTGCAGCTCCCGGTAGTAGCGGTTCCAGCGATCCTGCAGCGTCTCCTTGCCGTCGTCCGTGTAGGTCGTCCGCATGTCGATGCCGCCCAGGAGCTGGTCGCTGGTGGGTACGTCGAAGGTCACCCCGGTGAGGTGGGATAGCTCGTCCATCTTCGCCAGCACCTTGGCTTGCTCCGGCGTCATGCCCCGGAGGCGTTCCTCAGGGGTGGACGGCGAGAACATGTTCCACATGGCGCCGGTATCGGTGACCTTCCGTGGGTTTCCCAGGACGTCGTAGGACTTGGCCGAGGTGTTGTTCCAGTTGCCCAGCGTTGCCCCTGTGAGGAAGCGCGACTGGACCATCTGCCACCAATCAGCAGGGTCTGTGACGGTTGGGTCGTTGGACTGAGCGATCTTGGTCATGGTGTTCGGGACCAGCATCTTGAGCTTGTCCCCCACGAACTTGATCAGGCCCGCCTCCCCTCCTCGCTTCTCGTCGAAGGCGATGTTCCATGTGTCCTGAATACCCTTCAGGCCACTCAGCAGGTTGGCGTCCATGAAGGCCTTGGCGATGGCCCCGGTGCCCACGAAGATGGCGCCCTGGACCTTCTTCATCTCGTCATCCACGAACTCGCCCTGGCGCTCCCTCACCATAAGTGCGTCGTATCGCTCGAAGGCGTTCACGAGGATCTTCAGCGGGGTGGCGATGGGGTCCAGGTTCTTGTAGCTGAACGTGGTGCCGTCGCTCATGCGGATGGTGTATGGCTCAGGAAGTGCGCTATCCGTGCGGTTCTTCCCTTGCTTCCAATCGGAGTAGGCGCCGTCACCTGTGATGTTCCCGCTGGCGTACAAGGACAAGGCTGTGCCGGTAAAGGCCAGCGACATGAGCGCTTCGCCCTGGGCACGAACCTGGGAGCGTCGACCGTTCTTCCCAGCGAGATCCGCGAGGAAGTTCGGAGCGACGATCTGCAGACCTGGGGTCATGCGGACGCCCTCCTCGAACACCCGCACGGGGGTACGGAAGAAGAGCTGGCCCAGGAGACGCATCACCGGGGCGCTGTTCACCCACTGCTCGTACTTGTGCGCCCAGTCGGAGACCGGGAGGCCGAGCATCTTGCTGTCGCCTGTGAAGCCGCGCTTGTAGAGCATGTCCCTGGCGTAATCGAGTGCTTCCTTGTTGGTGCCGTGTCGCAGCGCCTCGGGGTTCCTCTGCACCTCGTTCTTCACGAACTGCGCCAAGGCTTCCCCGGAGTAGCCCAGGTTCACGCCCTTGTTCACCACGGTACGCACACCAGCCTCGGTGACATGGGACTCGAAGGCGTTGTCGATGGCCGTCTTGGTTCGCTCAGCGATGTGCTGGTCGATGGCCTTACCCTTCAGCCCCATCTGCACGGCTTCCTTGTAGGCATCCCCTGCGACTTGGCTGGCGATGAACCCACGGTAGGTGAGCTGCGAGAAGTATTCGTCGGTGGTGTTCAGGATGCGCGGCAGGAAGCGGATGATTCCGCCCTTGCGCCCAGTGATCGCCATCTCCCCTTCCATGATCCGCCCGGACTCGCGGGTAAGGATCGACTGCTCGTAGGCAAAGGCAGCCTTGGCAGCACGGAGAGCCGACATGTTCCCGGCCCGCATCGCCGAGTAGGTTGCAGCCAGTGTCTTCCGGGTCTCAGCCTCGAATGGGTTCGACAGGACAGCATCCAGGGCTGGCCGGTAGAGCACCTTGAGCATCGGCGGCACGGAGTTCCGCAGCACGGTAACCGGCGAGAACACGTTGGAAATCGACAGCTCGACCAGCTTGTTGAGGGTGCTGGTGGTGCGCTTGCCCAGGGTATCGGTGGCTTTGTCCTGCAGGATCTTGTCCACCATCCCATCCGCCTCCAGTCCCTTCATGGTGATCAGCCTTGCGGCCTCCCCCACGTCGCCACTGTCGAGTGCGCCCTGGATCAGTGTGTCGTAGGCGCTGCGGCGGGCTTTCACTGCGGTGTCCTGCTCAGCTTGGAAGACGCGATCCGCCCAGGAGCTGAGGTCTGTGGTATCCGAGAGGTTTCCCTGGAGGCCCACCTGCCGTTGGCGTAGCAGGTAGCCCGCGTGGGAACCAAAGGCTTCGTCCAGGGCGCTCAGCGTGTCGAAGGTGCCCTTGAGATGGTCCTGCTTGGCAGCCAGTCGGGACACCTCTGCCGGATCGGTAGCGCGCTGTGCAGCGGCAACCGTGCGAGCCAGCTCCATGGCTGACCAGTCCCTGGAGAGCTTCAGGCTCATCGCCATCTGCTCATGCTCGGTCACCGTCATCTGATGCTTCTTCAGCTGGTCGGCAACATCCTGCAGCTGGACGTAGTCCATCCCCTTCAGCTCACGCGCCAGGGTGAAGGCCTTGTTCATGTTCTCCTGCAGGTTCTGCCGTTGGTACGGGATCGTGGTCTCGGCCTTAGGCAGCGGGAGGTCATGGATGTTGGTGAACTCGAAGAAGTCCCCGGTGGGTGCTTCGTATGGCTTCAGCGCCTTACCGGGTTCTTCCTGGGGCTTGGGCGCCTCCTGGGCGACCACCGCGGACTCCGGCTTCGCAGGTGCTGCAGGTACATCCTGGGGTGCAGCTTGTGGTGCAGCTGGGGCCACATCCTGGGGAGCAGCTACCGGGTCGGCTTGAGGCGCATCCTGGGCCACCGGAGCATCCTTGGCAGCCTGATCGGTTGCACTGGTGGATACATCCGGGCGCACCGAAGGCGTCTCAGCAGGTGCCGTTGGCGGCTCTACCTTGGGCTTCTTCCACAGCTCAGCCACCTTGGATGCAGCCGCATCCGCAGCAGTACCAAGGACCAGACCAGTGCCAGCACCCGCAGCCACGCTCGCGCCCAGCTCGGTGCCGCTGATGGAGTCCTTCCGGCCAGCAGTCACCTCGACCGACTGGCGGATGGCGTTGTCGGTGCCCGCGTAGATTCCCCCTTCCACACCCGCCACGGCTCCGGTACGCAGCCCCTGCTTGAGGAGCTGCTTGATGCCGAGCTTGGTGGCTGCCTTAGCGCCGGATACACCGAGGGAGCCTATGCCCAAGGTGCCCAGGCCGATGAGGTTGGTGGGGTCGGTGGCCATGCCCTTCACCGCCCGCCCTACTCCACCCCAGGACATGTTCAGGTTGTCGTAGGTGTCCATCAGGTAGAGGAACGCTTCCTTCTGGCGCTGCGGGACACTGCGGAGGCGAGCCGCGTCAACCCCCATTACCGGGAGGTTGTAGTTGAACCATCCCATGATATCGAGACCGTACTGGGCGGCTTCCTCGGCGGAACCCTTGAAGTCCTTCCCGTTGTTCATCTTGTAGATCTCACGGGAGGCGGTCACCCAGTCCTTGTCCTGGGAGAGGCTCGCCGGGTCGACGTCCTTCTTTACCTCGCCGAATGGCTGGTACTGCGGACTGGCGCCTTCAGCTGGAGCTGCCTGGGGATCTGCCTGGGCATCGGCAGGTGCAGCTTGGGGATCGGGCTGGCTGGTGTCCTCCAGGCCGCTCGTGTCGTAGCCGTTGTTCTTCAGCTTCTCGACGAGCTGGGCCTTGGTGGTCCCCTCAGGGATGCCCGTGATGATCGTCCCATCGGGCAGCTTGACGTTCATTACTTAAGGTCTCCGAAGTTGACTGTCTTAGCGCCAGAGTCAGCTGGCTGGTTTGTGGATGCGGTGGTGGTGTTCGCCTGGGACTGATCGCCCCCGTGCTTCACCATCTGCTGGATGCGGTTGAGCTTCTGCAGGGCTGCATCCTCGGCTGCCCGAAGGATCTCGACCTTGCGGCGGCCAGTGGGGATTCCCTTGCCCTCTTCTAGGTCGGAGTACAGCTCCTGCTGGATGTACTGCTGGTACGTCCGGCGGACCTCGGTCTGAGGGTTGATGCCCTGGAGCGTGACCACCTTGGAGAGCGGGTTGTTCATGAACGCCTTGATGTCGTCCTCCACGGTCTTGAAGGTGGAAGTGACGTAGGGGTCGCGCATGAAGTTGACGCCATCCATGAGCTGCGGCATCTCGTCGATCAGCTTCTGCCGGTCGGCTCCGCTGATGCCGTTGAGGTTCATCACGTAGTCCTGCATGGTCTCTGTGTTGACCTTGCTCTCGTCCCCGCCGATGAACTTGGAGAACTGGTCCCCGAGAGCATCGGTGAAGTTGCCGGTGATCCCTGCTTGCATCACTCGGTCACGGATGAAGGCGGCGTTGCGCGCACTCACCGTGGGGTTCACGAAGGGCTTGCTGATGTTGTTGGCGACGAACTCAAACACCTCCGGCTGCTTGGCGTAATCGGCGGGGTTGATGTCCTCGCCGTTGGCCATCCGCTGGAGAGCCGCGAGCTTGCCCTGACGGATCGCCTGAGTGCGCTGGTACTCCTGAATCTGCTTACCCTGGGACCACTTGGCGAAGCGAGCGTTGTCGATCTGCTCCTTGGCCTTGGCGATCTTCTCCTTGTACTCGGCGTTCAGGAATAGTTGAGGGATTCGGTCAAGCATCCCCTTGTCCTGATTGGCGATTGCCGTGGACAGGGCGGTCTCCATGACCACCTTCTTGCGCTCCAGGGGGTTGAGCGACGAGGACTCGCCATAGGTCTTGTCCAGCTGTACGAGGTCGCCCCCGTTCTTCAGTGTCTCCTCGACGTTGGAGGCGAAGTCGTCGGCCTGGATCTTCTGGTGGTACGAGGCGGTCTCCCGCTGCCAGCCGGTCTCAAACTCCGAGAGGGACTTGTTGACCTGATCCACGAAGCCGGAGCCATAGAAGGCGTTATCCGGGTTGTCCCCAGCCATGGCAGCCGCTTCGCCTCGGATCTTGTCGATCTCGGCAGAGCGGTTCGCAGTGTTCAGCCGGACGCTGTCATCTTCCAGAATCCCTTGGATGCGGTCCTGAATCCACTGCTTGGCCTGGTTACGTCCGATGGCCTGGGCGATGCGCGCCCGGATGATCGGGGAAGCGTCAGGAGCCAGCTGACCGGCCTGGGCCAGCGACACCGCGCCGACCTCCTTGTCCTTACTGAAGTCCGCCGCGATCTGGTCCATCTTCTCCTTGTACAGCTCGTCGATGCTCTTCTGCTTCTGAGCCTCGGCGACCTGGGTGTTGTGAGCGATCTTCGCCAGCGCTGGGCTGAGATCGGCTAGGGAGTTGGCCAGTTGAAGCGCGTCGTTGCCTACACCCGCAGGTACTGCAGGACGCACGAAAGAGCTGACCGGCGCTGCAGACGGACGGAGTCCTACCTGCTGCTCGGTGCTGTATCGAACCCCCACTCGCCCGGTGTTCTGCCGCAGCGTGGGTCGAGAGGGTTGGGTGGGCCGCAGCCCGTCTACAGTTGCCATTCACTCACCTACTAACTTGACTTGAGGGACTTACCAAAGAAGGTTCCACCCGCGCTCGCATAGGCCTCGCCACCGCTCACCCCGGCCTTGAAGATCGTGCCGAGGAGACTGGGCTTCACGCCCTTCTGGACCGAGTTGATGCGACTCTGGGTGTCGTTGCTGACGCCGACCATCTGCGACTGGATCTGTTGGTTGTTCCAGTCGAGGTTCTGCTGGATGGTCGAGACGTCTTTCGAGGAGGCACCGCTGATGTCCCGCAGGACACGCTCGACGGAGAAGCCGGAAACTCCAGCCTCACCAGCAGCGACGGTTGCCGTGGAGGATTGACGCAGCGCTTCGAGGCGCCGGTCGTTGATCTGCTGCGAGGCAGCATCAGCGCTCTGCTGGGCCTGGAGACCGAGGGCGGTCTGGTCGGCTTGCATCGACTTGATGGCCGCAGCCTTGTTCATGTTGTAGAGCTGGGTCTGAGCCTTCGCCTGTTGCTGCGCAGCTTGGTACTGCATGAAGGTGGATGCGACAGCGAATGCACCCATCACTGCGGGGTTGCACATTAGCGGTCCTCGTGGTGGATCATCTTTGCGAATTCGTAGAAACGGCTACCGTTGAACTCGAACTCACGCAGGAAGGTGAATCCGGCCCAGCGAAGCCAGCGGATGTGAACTGTGTTTTCCGCGTACACGGCATTCGCCAGTACCCGGTAGTGGCCGCGCATACGGTCGAGCCATGGCCGCGTCTCTCGGAGAACCTGCACCCAGTGGGCCTTGAGCTGGTCGGAGGCCATCATCCAGATGAACCCCAGGAGGGGATCACCGGAGGGATGCGTGCCGAAGATGACGTGAGGGGTGTCCTCCGCATCCACGGCGACGTAGCAGGGATCAGGCGAGTTGACTCCGACGAGCAGGGACTCCTCCGCAGAGGAATGCCCCGCCGCCTGGATTTCTCGCAGATCTGCTTCTCGGAGGCGCTGGGCAAGGTCGACGGCATCCGCGTGGGTTGCTCGTCTAACTTTCAGCATTACAGCCTCTGGGAACGAATCGTGTAGTACGCCTCCCACTCCGCGCTAAGGAAGTAGCACGGCAGGAAGGTGTCGTTGACGATCTCGATGGTGACGTTGTCGTTCTTGGCCATGATCGGCAGGGAGAACTTGCCCTGCTCAATCGAGACTTGGCCGATCAGGTTCTTACCGGAGCCGACGACTCGGCCCGAGAAGGTGTACCGGTAGGTGTCCCGCCGGAACGGAGTGACCTCAACCCGGAAGTAGCCCGACTTGTTGTACAGCAGGGACAGCTTACGGAGCTGGATGCGCCCCTCGCCCACGGTAGACATACCACCGCCAGCCGCCTCCTCCTTGATGACCAGGGTGGAGAACCGGTAGCGAAGCTCGTAGACCTTACCGATGAACAGGGGCTGGCCGATGAAGTTGCCCTTGAGGACCAGGGAGGTGTTGCCCGAGGTTGCGTCCACGCCGATGGATACCGGAGTGACCTTCATGCCAGGGACGCGAGAGCCTCCAACCCCACAGATGACCTCCAGCGTTGCCGTGCTCGGGAGCAGGTAAGGCAGAACGATCGTAGTGGTGTCGTCGTTCTCCAAGGAAGCATTGCCCTGGTTGAACGTGATCGACCGGAAGGTGGCCTGGGTTGTGACGCTGTCCAGGCTGACCAAGAAGTCCCAACCGTCGTCGGCGGCGCCCGGCTCCAGATCCATGACCTCCAGGTGAACGCCATCGGCGCGCTGGATGACGAGATACAACTGGGACTCGATGAAGTCGCAGTTGAGGATCTTGTCGCCGGAGTCGAACACCCACCGGGACCACGAGGCTTGCAGCTTCTCGCCGTCGCTCCAGTAGAACTTGTACGCGAAGATCTGGTTCGGCGCCTGGGCGCTCAACGCCACGATCACGTCCTCGTTACCGCTTGCCGCCAGCTTGAAGACGTCCCCTGGGATGTACTTCGGGACGTGCCCGGTGATCTCCGCAGCGTCCTCGGCCTTGGTGTTTCCATCAAGGTAATACTCACGGATGCCGGTGTAGGAACCCCGGTTAACCGCGAAGTACACGTAACGCCCTGTGCCGATGGGCTTGGCCCGCAGGGAGCACTCGTACTCGGTCGTCTGGTTGACGCTGATGGTGTTCGGCGTCAGTAGGTCGGCAGCCCCCAACTGGAACTGGGTCTGGTCGGAGAACAGCAGCAGTGTCTCGTTGAACGGGATGGCGTGCCGCAGGATCGATACCTTGGTGTGGCTGACGCTCACGTCGATGGGGTCATCATCGAGCACAGACGTTGCGGTGCCGATGAAGAAATCGAAGTACGAGCCAGCCTTCGAGAACACGATGCTCTCGTCGGCGATCAGCCCAAGGCGATTCCGGTGGAAGAAGATGTCGGCGATCTTCCGGTCGACGAAGGACGGCATCGGGTTGCTGTCCAGATCGCCAACCTTCCGGCTGTCCCAGGTGAGAGGCTTGAAGGTGAAGGTGCCATCGGAGTTGCGCACCAGGGCGTGAGGCATCGTCAGCGCGTTGAGCGCATCGTACTCACCACCCTTGGCCGTCTCCTTCCACACCCCGCCGTTGGTGCCCGAAGCCGAAGCGTCGTACTTCACGTAGTAGTTGTCGAAGGAGGACGACTGGTCCCCGGTGACCTCTACGACGAACCCATCGACTGCCCGTGCCGGGAGATCTGAGAACCGCTGGATCTTGCCCTTCACGACCTTGATGCCGTTGTCCCCGATGGAGTCATCCGTGCTGATGCTGAAGGTGCCGCCGTTCTTCCGGGTGATGTACAGGGTGGAACCGATCCGGCTGATGTTGAAGTCAGTCAGATTCGCCAGCTGCGCCCGGAGTTGCTCGGCGATGTAGTCGGTGGTGACCTGGGTGACGTGCGAAGCCTGGGAGCCATCGGGTGCGGTGAAAGTGGCGTAAGGACCGCCACCGTCGATGTACACCTTGTAGCTGGCCCCGTAGGAACCCTGACGCACCCACACCAGGGCTTCGGGTGCCCGCGCCGGGATGGTACTGGCGGCCTTGGCCACGGTGACGGTCTTGTTGAGGATGAAGGTGTAGTCCGCCACGGTCATGCAGCGGAAGGACGACGCTGGGTCGGAGGCAGACAGGTAGCTCACGCCGTTCGGCGTGGTCACCGTCTTCTCGTTGCCAGCGAGGTCAAACACCCGGATCGAGCCGTTCTGCAGCACCACGACGTAGCGCTCGTTGGAGTCGCGGTTGATCGTGTGGATGTACGCAGAGCTGCCGATACCGGTGAACTTCTTGATGTGCCGGGTGCCAGGGCGTTTCCGCAGCCCCTCGACAACGGAGGAGTAGCCGTTGATCTGCTCCTCACATTGGGAGGCTAGACGAAGAGCATACGGCTGCTGGCTTACCCCGTTCACAAGGTTCGGGATAGTCGTAGAGATCAGGCCCATAGTTAGCGATCCAGAACTCGTGCAACCGAGTAGTTGTCCGAGAGGATGTTGTAATCAGCCGTCTCTGCTTCCATGTCTCGGAGTGCAGTGAGCAGACGGATTTCATCCTTCGCGGAGAATGTCGAGAGAGTTTCGGAACCAACTACCCGCTCTTGGAAAATACGCGAGGCTCGAATTGCGATGTACTGCCGAGCGATCTCGGGAAGTTCATCGAACTCCAGCATCGAGACAATATCCACGGTGATCGGGTTGTCGAACTGGTAGGTGTGATTCCGGCGGTCATACAAACGGGTTCCCCGAAGTACAACATCGATTCCTTCATCAGGACCGACGGTGTCGATTCGGAGGGTTGTTGGCGAGAGGATGATTTCCTTCTCGGGGAACGAGGGAGTTAGCAGGAAGTCCTTGTCGATATTCCAATGCCAACCTCTCGCTTGAACTTCACGGCTCACAGTTTGGAGAATCTGTCGAGCAATGACGGCATCCACAACACCGCTATCAGAAACGGTATTAACTGGCGCTTCGCCAATTGTGGACAGCATCGTATTGATCGCAGACAGTTCAGTTGTCGCGGATACCATGTTTGTCCTATGTCAAGCAAAAAAAGGGGAACTCAATTAAGAGTCCCCCTTTAGGATTGAAACTAACGGCCCAATTACGGGACGTTAGCGGTGGTCAGCTCGATAGCTGCTTCCGGGCGCAGAACGCCGTGGCCGACTGCGTACTTCGCAACCATCAGGGTGCCCTGACGAGCGATCTGGTACTCAGACTCCATGCCCAGGTCGAGCAGCTTCACGGTACCCACGGCAGACGGGTGCATCACCAGTCCGATGGTGGCCGAGAAGTCGCCCGCGTACTTGTCGCCAGTACCAGCTTCAACGGTGCCAGGAGCGACGACGCTCTTCGGCAGGTTGTTGGTCTTGACGATGGTGATACCGGCCACACGGATGACGGTGCCATCCGAGTAGGCGCCGGAGCCGCCCCAGTCGCGGTTCAGAACCTTGGTGCTCGAAGCCAGCTTGTAGAACTCAGCCGGACGGACGAACAGGAAGCGCTGGTCTTCCGGTACGTTCTTCTCGTCGAGGATCTGAGCTGCGGCGAACAGAGCATCGGCCAAGCCGTCACCGGAGTTGGTCACGTTTCCGATCTGAGTGCCGCCGAACTGGTCAGCGTCGTTGATGGTCTTCGCGGTACGAGCGGCCAGAACACCTACTTGCAGGACATGCTTGTCCATGGTGTTGGCCAGCTTGGCGCCCATCTCACGGGTGTAAGTGGAGCGCACGTCGTAGTGGTTCTTCGCTTCGTCGATGTTTGCGATGAAGGTCGGAGAAACCAGCAGATCATCGATGGTGATGATCTTCTCGGCGTGCTTCAGAGTACCGCCCAGGATCTCCTGGCCCGGTTGATGGTAATAAGCCGAACCACGGCCCATTACCGGGAAGGAAGCAGACTTACCGTTGGTGATGGTACGAACTTGGTGTTTGTCCATCATCACGTTGGTTTGCTCGAACGAAGTCAGAACTTCGCCAGCAAACAGTTTCAGAAATAGCGCTTCGGCATCGCCAGCGCCATTGATCTGACCGAGGCGAGATACGATTGCATCAGCCATTAGTTGAAAAACCTCATGAACGATTGATAGGAGTTGTGCCCCCAGCAGTCATTCACGCGCTCACACAAGGTTGTCCTTGAAGACGCACCCGCAGGTTTATCTATAAGGGCCGAGGTTTGTTCATGAATTCCTTTGGTTGCAAAAGTCACCGGCTTTGCTGCCAGTGCGACTTGAGTTCCCAATCGCTCTTTGACGAGGTGTTTCAGTTGCTCCCGAAGTTGGAAAAAGTGAGGGCGCCAAAAGACGCCCTCGAAAGGAACCAACCAACAGGAGAGCGGAGAAACTTGTTCTCCATAAGTGCGTCCTAATTACTTCACTTCGCTATGCCTTTCTTTTTCTCCACAGTTCTGAAGCCGGTGTAGCCAAGGTAACCAGCGGTGAATGTCCACCACAGGTCTTCGGGGATGGCATCGAAGCCGAGCTTCACGTTGCTGAAGAAGGTGTGCATCTGGGTCGGGTAGAACACACCAACGAAGGGGGCGACCACTACCAGCGAGAGCAGGATCGCGTAGAACACATAGAGGAAGGACGGACGTGCGCGGGAGGTCCAGGGGTCAGCGCTCCTGGCCTCATCCGCAATGACCGCCATGCGAGCCTCAAGCTCTTTGAGGTCGCCGTCGGATTGCATCTTGAGGAGGTCGAGCTGCGCCTTGGCCTTGGCCTCTGGATCGGGGAAGAACTTGTCGATCAAGCCCTTCCCTACCTCCAGCAGCCCGCTTGCGATCAGCGGGTTCATTGGTGCCCCTTACATGATGTTGGAGCGAGCCAGCTTCTGTTCCACCTCACGGCGATACGCCGGGTCGGTGTTGTAGCGCGGGTCTTTCATGGCCGCCGTCAGCTGGGCCAGGGACTCGAAGCCACCACCCTGCGGGTTGCCGCCGTTGATCAGCTGCGGATCACGACCGACGCTCTTCTGGTACTTGAAGGCCAGACCAATGACTGCGCTGCGGACCACGTCCATATCGCCGCTGTCGACTGCGTCGTTGTACTTCTGCAGCTCAGCCGGGGCCAGGTTCGCGGCTGCCCAGGCGGCCATCGACTTGAAGGCTGCCTCGCCGCCTACCTCGTTGAAGATCTGGTCGCGCACCTGCAGGGCTTCTGCTTCGACGCCGCTCAGGTACTGGTCGACGTAGGCGCGCGGAATACCAGCGGCCTCCAGTGTCTGGTAGTGCTCGTCGGAGAGGCTACGGTTGGCGTTGTAGTAGTCCGCCATCGCATCGAGGTCGACGTTGGCCTTGTCCAGCAGCTCGCCTACCTTCTCATCGGTGAGTTGCTCCTGGGTAGCCGGGGATTCCGGTTGCTTCTGGCCGAGCTTCTTCTCCAGCTCTTGGTACGCCTTGACCAGCTCTTCCTGGCTGCCGAACTTGCCCAGGATCTTCTCCTGCGGCTTCGGCTGCTCCAGGGCGGCCAGCTCAGCTTCCTTGCGGTCCACTGCCTCCAGCATGGCCTTGTCGTGCTCAGCCGGGGCGGTAGTTTCGACGGTGGTTACGGTGTTCAGGGTTTCTGCCATGGATGCTCCTGTCAGTGATAGATGACCACCAGCCCGTTGGGGAGCTGATGGCGGTGCGATGTTTTTCCATTAGTGCGACCTAATGGCTCAGCCGGTGCCGGAGTGGGGGCAGCCGGAGCTGCCTCCTTCTGTTTGCGCACTCGGCGGTTCTTCTCTTGGGTGACTTCGGTCATTGCTTCATTCCTGCCTTGACTGCTTCTTTGGCCATGTCCATTCCGCCCTGCGCCACGACTTGGCCCATGGCGCCCATAGCGGCTTGCTGTTGCTGCTGCTGATCGGCGGCCTGGACCTCCTCATCGCTGCGCACCAAGCCCTTCATGTCGATGCCGATGGCGGTGCCACGGCGGGTCAGGTAGTCGCTCACGTTGAGGTACTTCGAGAGGACTTCCGGGCCGAGCGCCTGGAGGATTCCGTTGATGAACAGGTCGAGCTTGTTCAGGTCATGCCCACGCCCGAGCGCCTCCAGGCCGGTCGTGATGGTCGGCTTGACGGTGCCCTTCGGGAGGGACGGGATCTTCCCTGCCTTCTCCAGTTGGAGCAGGAGGCGTCGAACCAGGGGAAGCTGGAACTCCTGGGAGAGGATCGAGTAGATGCCACCCAGGGCGTCCTCCAGCTCGCCCGCCATGTAGCGGATCTCCTCGGCGGTGACACGCTCGCCGGAGCGCTGCACGGAGGTGTTGAGCAGGAAAGCGAAGGAAAGGCGTTGAGATAGTGACTCGATGGTGTCCAGGGCAACACGGAAGTCGTTGAACTTCTGGAGCTGCAGGACGGAGACATCCTCAGCGCTGCCCGCACGGACGGCGCCGTTGGGTGCCTCGGACAGGGTGCGATGCTCGGTGACGCCGTTGGGGTTCACGAGGAACAGAACCTTGGCGGCAGCCGCTGAGCCTTCGACGATGGCCTTGGTCAGTGCCTCCAGGGAGCGCAGGTCGCCGTAATATTCCTCGACGTATCCACGACCGTAGTCCTCACCGTCGATCTTGGAGAAGCGCAGGGGAATCCAGGGGGACTCGTCCTTCGGGTAAGTGCCTGTGGTGCCGGGCACTACCTCGCCCTTCACCTCTTGGTAGACATGCCACTCTCCACCTTCGAGGTAGACTCTGGTGTACAGATCGATGGTCTTGTCGACGCCCTGCTTCGCCTTGTCCTTCAGCTTCTCGCGGAAGTTCTTGGGCAGCGCCTCGGGGGCAACGGATTCCTTGACGATGATCTCAAGGACGTCACCCATGGGGTCACGACGTACCACGTAGCGATCCAGGCGGAACGCCTTGAGGCCACCTCCAGGCGCTACATAGAGCAGGGCGTTGCCCGCCACGATGACCTGCTTCAGGCCTTCCCCCACGGTGACGCGGATGGCCTGGGCCTCGATCTCCTGCATGACTGCGCGCTCAATCTTGCCCAGGGCTTCCTCCACCTCGGCGCGCATACCCTCCTGCTTCGTGAGCTGTTCGAGGGTGTAGTCGTCGATGGTGAGCTGGAAGAACGGGCTGTTCGGCGGCATCAGGGCCAGGAGGAACTTGGACGCGAGGTTGTTGACGCCTCTGGCACCCAGCCCCTGGTACGGAGTGGACAGCTTGGAGCTACCGGTATGCCCGGCTTCTGGCAGCAGCGAGGGGATCGTCAGCTTCGCCGCGTCACGAGCACGCCGCAGAAACGGATCGCGCCGACTGGAGAGCGCTTCGTAGCGCCCTGCAGCCGTTACTGCTTGGTTTCCCATCGATCACCCCCGAGGCACGTTCACGCCGTTGCCGGTGGGGGCACCGCCAGTGTTCAGGTCGATTCGCAGGGAGGAACGACCGGTCTTCTTGCGGCGACCGATGCCTTCCTTGGTCTGCATGTCGGTGGCGGTCTGCTCTGGGTCAGGCGCCGGGGCAGCAGGTGCGATGGTGTCAGGAGTGGATGGCAGCTTCGGAGTTACAGCGTCACTCACCAATTTCAGAGGCTCGGTGACGGTTTTAACGACAGCATCTCCAACTGCCTGGAATGGTTTGACGACGGTGGAACTTACAACTTTCTTCACCGCCTTGAAGACTTTCTTGCCCACTAAACAATCCTCATTATTGATGCCGCTTCTTCGGCACCGTTAATCCGGTAGAGCCTGTTAAGTGCAGGTCTTCCACCAGGGCAAAATTGAGCCTCCCTCGCTCCGGCCAACTTAGTGAGCACACGGATTACATCGAAGACTTCGGCAAGACTTGTCTTACCGTCTCCGACTCGCATCAGATAAACTTCAGACAATATCGGAGTCTTCGAGAACCACTCGTTGCCTATAACGAAGGCGAACAAGTAGTCACCGTTGATGATCACGATGTTGTATTCGGAAAGGGAAAGTTCGGTTAGTTGATCGGCATTGAGGGAACCGGGGTCGGAAGCCTCCGGCGAGATCTCAACGAAGCGCTCCATCGCTCGGTGAACGACGGGCCTGATCTCTTCTTGGGTGAGTACCGAAGGTTCCATCTGGTCCAGCCGTAGGAACCTCGGCAATCCCATCAGCTGCCGATGCCGGGGGTGATCCGCAGCTTGTTTGTGCTGCTGCTCTTCTTGCGGAGAGAGGTCGAATCGCCACCGATCTTGAAGTCCATGGCGTTCAGTTCAGGGGGCGGCGGCGGCGCTGCAGGAGTTGCTGCCGAGATCTTCATGCTAGGTTGACTTAAGCACATGAGTGTCCCTCATTACGTTTTCGTTCTGCTCATCGAAGATGCGCTTGAGGAACTTGACGACTTGCCGTTCACCAACTCGCATCCAGATTTCGCGGTCACTCCAGCTCGGCTCCGGGCAGCGTTCAGGGAATCGTTTGTCCAGGGCATCGAGCAGGTCTTTAGGAACAGCAGGAAGTTCAATCATTGAGTTCTCCTTTAGATGTATTCTCTGATTACTGTCCTCTGCCCCATGAGTGCGACCTAATCGAACTTCCACGAACTTGCAGAGAATGAGAAAGGGGCCGTTACCAGCCCCAATCTCCATCCATGCCTTTGTGGTTGTAATCAGTGACTCGGCCCTCGAAGAAGTTCTTCTGGTTGTCACCGGATACGATGTGGTCTACCCAGGGGAGCGGGTTCTTTTCGATCTGCCAGTTGGCCTTCAGCCCGAGCTGGATCAGGCGGCGATCCGCGATGAAGCGGATGTACTGCTTGACCTCCTCGGGGGTCAGCGCCTTCGGCCCACCCAGGGCGAACGACAGGTCGATGAAGCGATCCTCCAGGGCGACACCCTGGCGGAACATCTCGTAGATCGCCCGCTTGAAGCCGTCGTTGACGATCTCCGGGTGCTCCTCACAGTGGCGCCGGAACAACGCCGCCATGATCTCTACGTGCTTGGTCTCGTCGCGGATCGACCATTCGACGATCTCGCACATGCCCAGCATCTTCGAGCCAGCCTCGGGGCGCTGGTAGTTCAGGAGCTGGACGAAGGCCGAGAACAGGCTCATGCCCTCGTTCATCACGGTGCGGGCGAGGTTCATGCCCATCGCCTTGGGGGTCGGACTCGGCCCGGTCACGAAGTCCTGCATGAACTCCGCTTTGTCGGCCATCTCCTCGTACTCAAGGAACGCCCGGTACTCCGTCTCCGGTAGGCCCAGGGTGTCGTTCAGCAGCGCATAGGCGCGCATGTGGGTCGACTCCCGGTTGGCGATGGAGAGCAGCGCCATGCGGGCTTCGTTGTTCTTGAAGTACGGGAGGAACACGTCGACGTAGGAGCCACCCACGATCTGGTCGCTCTGGGTGAACAGGCGCAGGATCTGGGTGATGTGGTTCTTCTCGACCGGGGTGATCGCCCCGTCCTTCCACTGGTTCACGTCACGCTGCAGGGATGCCTCGTACTCCATCCAGAACAGCGACTCATGCTCAATAGCGTGGTTGACGAACTCCGGGTAGTGGAACGGTTTATAGGTTGTCGAGTACTCAGTGAGCTGCGACATGGATTCCTCCTGTGAGATAAGCGATTGCCCGGCTCAGGGCTTCCCTGCTGTCCCGCAGAAGGCCGAGCGCCTTGTTACACGACGGACACAGCAGCCCCCGCACTGCGCCTGTCGTGTGGCAGTGGTCGACGTGAAGAACGCCTTTATCGGGGTGTGTTTTACAGATCGCGCACACGCCGCCTTGCTGATCGAGCATCGCTTCGTACTGGTCTTTGGTGAGTCCGTAGCGTTCTTTCAGCTTGTTCCAGCGGTACTCGCGCGTGTAGGTCAATGATTTGCAGCGTTTGCAGAAAGCCTCGTGACCTCCACCGGCCTTGGGAGACCGGCGGAAGTACTCGGTTAGGGGCTTTTCTTCGCCGCATTTGGTGCAGCGTTTCAGCCCTGACATGCTAGGCAGTTATCCTCCTCTTGGTTGAAGTCTTTCAGTGCCCTCCGCTCGATGTGCGCCGAGACCTTGTCCGCCGAGTGACCGGCAGTGGTGCGCAGGTAGTACAGGCCCTTCAGCCCCCGGCGATAGGCACGGAGGTGGACCGAGTTGACGTAGCTGCGCTGAGCGCCGAACGGGAGGTAGACGTTTACGGATTGGCCCTGGCAGATGAACGGCTGGCGATCAGCCGCGTGCTCCACCACCCAGTGCTGGTCGATCTCGAAGGCGGTCTTGAAGACTTCCTTCTCGTAGTCGCTCAGGCAGTCGAGGTGCTGGACGGAGCCATGGGCCAGGATGATCGACTGGCGCACTTCCTCGGTGTTGCAGCCCTTCTTCTCCAGCAGAGCTTCGAGGTAGGGGTTGAACACCAGATGCGAGCCAGCGCGGGTACGCTGGGTGAACGCATTGCTGCGCAGGGGTTCGATGCTGGGCGAGACGCCGCAGATCAGCCCACTGTTTGCATTCGGAGCGATAGCCAGCAGGTGAGAATTGCGACGGCCAGTGCCCACCATATCGGGGGCTTCGCCGCGCTCAGCGCCAAGCTCATAGGTGGCCTCCAGGGCTTTCTCGTGGATGTACCGAGCGATCTTGATGTTGAGGGACTTGGCGATGGCCGACTCCCACGGCAGACCTTTCTTCTGCAGCAGGGAGTGGAAGCCCATCTGGCCCAGGCCCACGGCCCGCTCGCGCATGGCCGAGAAGACAGCGCGGTGCATGGTCTTCGGGGCGTGCTTGATGAAGTACGACAGGACGTTGTCGAGGAACCGAATCCAGCGTTTGATGAACTCGGGATCTGCGGACCACTCGTCCCACTTCTCCACGTTCACGCTCGACAGGCAGCACACCGCAGTTCGCTCGGCGTCGGTCGGCAGGTGGATCTCGTTGCACAGGTTCGAGCCGTGGATCTTCAGGCCCAGCGCCTTCTGCGCCTCAGGGAGAGCGCGGTTGGCGGTGTCGATGAAGTTCAGGTACGGCTCACCGGTACGGAAGCGAACCTCCAAGATCTGCTGCCATACCTCGCGGGCTGGCATCGACTCGGTGACTCGACCGGACTGCGGGCAGCGGAACTCCCAGGTGGCATCGTTGGCCACCGCGTCCATGAAGGCATCGGTGATGTTCACGGCGTGGTGGGCGTTGAAGCACTTCCGGTTGACGTCGCCGCCGGTTGGCAGCCGCATGTGCAGGAACTCGATGAAGTCCGGGTGGCCAACATCGAGGTACGCCGCATAGCTGCCCTTGCGGGTCTTGCCTTGGCGGAACCCCTCGACCGCCGAGTCAGCGATCTTGATGTGGGGCATCGGGCCAACCGACTTGTCGGAGACAGCACGGACGTCATCCCAGTGGCCGCCAACACCGCCACCCAGCATGGACAGCCAAGCCAGCTCGACCTGATGCTGAACGAGACCTGAGCGGGTGTCCGGCACATAGCTCAGGAAGCAACTGATGGGCATGGCCTTGGGCTCGCCACCTACCCAGAACGGGATACCGCCGTGGCGGGTCTCCCAGTAGCCGGTGGGGGCGTTGCTGAGGATGGGGCTTGAGTACATGGCCCAGCCGCGAGAGACGTCGTCGTAGATGTCCTGGGCCAGCTTGAGGTCGCCCTCGCAGAAAGCCAGGGCGGGACGAGCGAATGCATACTGGAAGGATTCACCCTCCTTCACGTAGAACCCGCCCAGGAGATCCTTGGCGATCTCCGTGAGACGGGCGTCACGAGCGAGGTCGAGGGCGATGCCGTGGAAATCAACGGTCGTCACCATACCCTCTCAACACCCCTCGATTACTACGGTCGCGCAGCTTCTGCAGGTTCAGCTCAGCGGCGTCCTGCATGTCCAGGTCGTACTCCTTCAGGCACAGGGCCAGCTGCCAGAGCACGTCACCGGCTTCCTTAAGGACGGCCATGCGCAGGTCATGCTCGGTGGCGTAGCGCTTCGACATGTCGTCGCCACGGGCCATCTTCGCGGCGAAGCTCACGAACTCGCCGACTTCTTCTGACAGCCCAATGAACGGGTAGCACTCATTTTCGTACACAGCGAACTCTGCGGCTCGCTCTTGATAATCACGGAAGTTCACTGTTTGGTTTCCTTGTAGTATTCAGCGATGGCAGCTTCGAGGCGCAGCAACTTGCGCTCGTACCAGGCGGCTTTCTGCAGGTCTTGAACCCCAGCCTTCTTCTGGTAACGCCAGCGGTATTTGAAGGAGTTGCCCCGGAGATAACCGCGAAGTTCTTCGACGGTCATCATCGAGACCATTGCCTCGAAGCATTCGATGGACAGCATGTCGACATCGCCTTCGAGAACTGCGTCGCGGATAGTTGCAGTGAACTTGTCCACGTTCTGTTTGTAATGAATCGGATGGTTTACGGCGTCCACAGTTTCACCTGCTTAGTCTTGAAGTCGTAATCACTCGCTCGGCAAATGCGAGCAACTCGGGCCTGTCTGAGAGCTTCTTCTTCACCGAGTCCAGCTCTTCGGTAGTGCGACAGGACAGCATCCCAAGGACTATCCACATCACACTTTTGCCAGCGCATCTCGGTTTCTCCCTTACGAGCACCGGACTTGAATGTGTGTTCGTATTGTTCCCAGCCATGAGGTTCTTCGAGGATTTTTCTGGCGGTCTCAATACCGATACCAGGGCAGCCGGAATATCCATCGGTGATGTCTCCGGCCAATGCTTGAATGAGGTGCCACTTATCAGCTTCCTCTTGGGAAACTTCAAAGACACCCAACTCTTCTTTGTGGCTCAGGTAATGAAGACCAGGGATTGTCTGAAGGTCTTTGTCTTTGGTGACAATTACCTTCTCGCCATTAAGGCCCGACCAAGTTGCGAGAATCCCGAGTACATCGTCCGCTTCCAAAGTTGGGCGAACGAAGACTTCGTGCTCTTCTTGCAACAGTTCTTTCAGGAGGTTCAGAAGCATCGGCTTCCGCTGTCCTACTCGGTTCTCCTTGTAGGAAGGCAGAACTTGCTTTCGCCAGTTATCCGAATCGGACAACGCGACGATGATGCGGTCTGCTCCAATAGCGCGACCTAATTCGTCGATGCGTCCCAGGAGCCTTGCCTTGGCCGGTTCTTCCCAGGCATGGAGAGTCCAGAGGCCATCCCCCCAATGGGTGGCCTCCTCTGCTCCCGCCGCGATCTCGTAGGCGAAGACGTCGCCGTCGATCAGGGCGATGGTTGTCATGCGGTGTTTCTCCTATGCACTAGTGGATTCATTCGGGCAAGTCAAAGCCGCCCAGGACACGGGGAACAGCGGTTGGATCAGGCGCCCTACCAGTCGGGCCAGCTCTTGGATCTCCCACTGAGCGTGCTCGTCGGTGCGCTGGTTGTAGAACCGGGCGTATGCAGCGAGGTTGCCGGTCCACACCCAGTTCACGATGACGCCCTGGGGAAGGACCATGCGGGCCTGTTCGGGGCAGACACCATCCGCGATCATCAGCTCGTAGAGGTAGATCATCGACTGGCAGCTCTCGGTGTAGATGCCTTTCCAGAAGCCGCTGGAGGGATGCACACCGGCACTCCCCTGCTTGATCGAGCCTTCCGGTTTCAAGCGGAAGTCCTCTGGCAGGAACAGCTCGGGGCTGCAGGAGATGTACCGGCGGCTCTCCTCGTTCTCCACGAACCCGGCCTTGTGCTTGAAGCACTGGGTGCGGATCGGGACCGGCGCGGACATACGCAGGGTGATCGCCGTATGGGCGAAGGGAGTCCAGTGGTTGTGCCGAGCGAGGTAGCGGATCAGAGCAGCGTGGCTACGGCAGCCCAGGCGCTTGGCCTCGATGTCGTCGATGAAGTGTTGAACCGACTCGTCGTCGGCGAAGGAGACCTTGGCGGCCTTCACCACCGAGAGGTCGCTGCCCATGTGGTCCATATAAGTTGCTCGCATTACTTTTCTCCTGTCATTTCGAGCAGAGCGGCTCCTGCCGGAGTTACTCGCCAATGTTTGCTGTAAACGCCGTGACCGGCATGGGTGGTAATAAGGCCGCGACTTGCAAGTTCAGCTACGTGAACTGCATTGGTTCTCGCGTAGTCGCACTGGATGGTGAATGGCTGGATGTAGCACCGCTGCAGGACAATGACTGTTTGCCTGTTCACTTAGCGGCGCCCTCCTCCTTCGGCTGTTGTTCTACCGGGACAACTTCCTGGGGAACCGGTTGTTGTGGTTCTTCCTGGGGAACTTGCTCTTCCTTCTTCTCGTCGTCATGCCACCAGTTGTACAGAGCATTACCGGCGAACGAGCCAGTCAGAGAACTGAAGAAGCCAGTGCCGAATCCGCTACTTGCGGGAGCCGAGTGATTCACCACGTTGGTGGTCTGGTGAACTACCGTCACGTTCTTCTGCACAACTTTCGGTGAAGGTGCAGGTGCCGGAGTTACCTTCGGCCTGGAGAAGAACGAAGTAGACGGAGAGCTATAACTACGGCTGCTACTACTACTGAAACTTCGGGATGTGCTGAAGCTACGAGCAGAGCTGAAGCTACGACCGGTACTGAAACTACCGGCAGTTGCTTCGAGAGTTACACCAGCGAGTACAAACAGAATCGCAATAGCTGCGATGAACTTGGAAAGTTTCATGTGAGTGTTCCTTAAGTTAGTGGCATTCGTACCAGTTCATGCCGATCTTCGCTTCGCCATCCAGGGGACAGCGCCAGTTGAATTGCTTGCCAGCTTCGCGGAATGCCCAACAGGCAACTTCGGCAACTTCGTCAGCGATCTCTTCGAGGACTTGAAGTTGGAATTCGTCGTGAACGTGCGCGACCATTCCCCAGTGTTTCCCGAAGATGTATCCACGTCTGGATAGTTCCAGATACAAGTTGACCGTCGCCTGTTTAACCAACAGCGCACCGGCAGATTGCAGCAGGGTGTTGAGAGCGGAGTGCTCGGAGCGGACGTGCAGCTGCCGACCGTCAATCCCCAGGAGGTACTTGCGGGTCTTCGCCACCCGGACAACGTCCTCACGCAGACGGGCCAGCGCCGGGGTCTTCTTCAGGAAGTTGTCCTTCAGGCGCTTCCCTTCCTTGGCCCCCTTGCCGACGATGCTCCCGATCTTCTCGTCGCCCGCCCCGTAGAGGAAGGCGTAGATGAAGGTCTTCGCGTTGTCGCGGGTAGGTAGTCCAGCGGCCTCTTGGTTGGCCTTGTGGATGTCGCCTTCCAGCAGCACCTTGCCGTATTCGCCGCCGTCGTAGCGCGCCATGTAGTGAGCGAGGCAGCGTAGCTCCAGGCCTGAGGCGTCGGCGCCCACCTGCTTCCAGCCCACAGGGACATGGAAGAGCTTGCGGCAGTCGTCGCCAAAGGCCGCCTTACCCGATGGCACCTGGGCCACGTTAGGGTTGGCGTGGGTGCAGCGCCCGGTGACCGCGCCGATGGTGTTCACCGAGCCGTGGATGCGACCGTTACGCTCCAGCTTGAGCCAAGCCTGGGAGCCTTCCGCGAGCTGGCCGATCCGCTTCTCGATGGTGAATCGCTCGGAGAGCAGCTTGGCCGGTGGGTACGGGAGAGCCGCCAGGATGGTTTCATCGATCTGCGGCTGGCCGTTCTCGGTGAACTCCTTGGGCTTCCACCCGAAGAGCTTGCCCAGGCGGTCGCCGATCTGCTGGCGGCTGGAGGGGTTGAACTCCTGCAGCTTGATCTTGCAGAAGGCGGCACCCTCGACGTAGCCCATGGTGCGGTTCGGGCGCTTCGGCACCATCAGCCCGTCGTTGATGTACCAGGGCTTGAAGTAGGCCTTCAGCTCCTCGTCGATCTCCAGGCGGCGGGCCGCGAGCTTGGCGTACAGCTCGACCGCTTTCTCCACGTCGAAGGCGAATCCGAACTGCTCCTGCAGCCCGATGATGTGGGCGAACCAGTGCTCCAGCTCGACGGCGCGATCAGGGATCTCCTTCTGGTTGATCTTCTCCCACAGCCGCTCGGTGACATCGACGTCCAGCTCGCAGTAGTCCTGCATGTCGACGTTCCAGGCAGCCCAGGGGTCCAGCCCCTTGGCCTCCATCTGCGCGGCGTAGTCGCCCTTGTGCAGCCCCAGGCGGTGGCCCCAGGCCTCAAGGCCATGGGAACCACGGAGCTTCCCAGGCAGCTTACCCTTCTTGATCAGGCCCATGTCCCGGTCGCCCAGGTCAGGCCAAAGGAGGCGCGACAGGATCAGCGTGTCCCGCATCTTCTCAACGCCAAGGGTGAACCAGGGGTAGACCTTGTTCAGGGCCGGGACGTCGAACTTCAGGATGTTGTGGCCAACCGCGAGGTCAGCCTCCATGAGCATCTTCAGGCCGAACTTAATGGGGTGGTAGCCCTGCCGGTCTGCGCAGGACCACACCTCCCCGGACTCAGGGTCTTTGATGACCAGGGAGTGGATACGGGTCAGCTGGTGCAGCAGCCCGTCGGTTTCACAGTCGAATAGTCGGATTCTCATACGCCCTCTCGCTGGAGTAGCAATGCACTGATGGATAGATCAGAAGTCAGAAGGGCCTTCCCAGGGGAGATCCTCACCGCTCCTGGGTGGTTGCTGGTTGTCGAAGCCGAAGTCCTCCGCCTCGCTCTCCTTCTCGTAGAGCAGACCGGTGGCTGGGTCGTAGCCAAGGAGGATGACGGTGCCGGTGGCTTGGCCGGTGTAGCGGTCCTTGAGGACGCGGAAGGTAGTGGTCGCCCTGGCCTCGGGGTCTTCGGACTGCTGGTCGCGCTCCAGGCCGAACATGAAGTACGACCAGAAGCCAATCGCCCGGCTGCCCTTGAAGTGCTTGATCATCACCCGCCCGCCTTCCTCGTGAGGCTTGCCCTCCGGGGTCGACAGGTGGGAGACGAAGTGGATGATGATGCCCAGCTCGTTGGCGAGACCGGCCATCTCCTTCATCAGCTGCTCCAGGGACTCCTTCTCGTTGGAGGTGTCGGCCATCGCCGTGAGGTGATCGAGGTAGAAGCTGCGAATGCCTTTGCTCACCGCCATGTAGCGGATCTTCAGCTTGACCACTCCCCAGTCGGTGGAACCCCAGCTGTCGTAGAAGGTGACCTTGCCCTTGAGGGACTGCAGGGTTTCCCGCAGCTTGGCTCGATCCCATTCCCCGTTGGGGATGTGGTAGCGGGCTCCGTCGATCTTCCCTGCGATGCGCTTCCCGGTCTCCACCGGCTTGGCTTCGAGGTAGATCACACCGACAGGGATCTGCAGCTGGGTGACGTCGTAGGCAATCTGCTGGGTGAACCAGTCGGTCTTGCCCACGCCAGTACCGGCGCCGAATCCGTAGATCTCGCCATAGCGACGACCGAAGGTGACCTTGGTGAGCGTCGGCAGGAACCACGGGAGGCCCATCTCGATGGGTTTCTCGATCTCGTCCAGCAGCTCGTCAATGTCGACGATGCCGTCCGGTCGGTACTCCTTGGCGTTCCAGATCGCCTGGATGATCTCTTGTCCGCGGCCTTCGAGAAGCATCTCGTTGGCGTCCTTCAGCGGCAGCGATGCGATCTTGCACTTGCCCGGAGGGAGCAGCTCAGCGACAGCCTGGGAGGCGTCACGGCCAGGGTCATCCATGTCGAACATCAGGATGACCTCCTCGAAGGTGAGCACCCATTCGAGGTTGTCCTTGATGGCCGAGGCAGCAGCCGGTGCCCCTGACGGGAGACTGACCACAGGCCACTTGTTGCCCTGGACCTGGGAGACGGACATGCAGTCGATCTCACCCTCGGTGATGATCAGCTTCTTGCCGCCCTCGCCCCACAACTGCTGGCCGAACAAGGCGACCTTCTTGAAGTCGCCAGTGGTGCGGAACTCCTTGTTGGCACCGCGAACCTTCTGAGCCACCAGGGAGCCGTCCCGGTTGTAGTACGGGGCGACCTGCACCATGGCTCCGGCCTGGTTGGCGATGAAGTAGCCGAACTTGCGGCAGGTCTCTTCGGTGATCTTGCGTTTGGACAACGCCCGGTACTCACCGAAGGGGATCAGCGGTTTATCTGTAGCCACTCGCGTTTTCTCTCTCGGTTCACCCTCCCCGTTGACCTTTCGGTTTTGCCCACACGAGAAGCACCTCGACCAACCTTTGTCGTTGATCGAGAGTGCGTCGGAGGAACCACAGTCAGAACATGGGAGGTGCGTCTGCACCCACTCGCTCATGCCGCACGGACCATGCGGTCTGCGTATTCCAGGGCTTCACGCGGGTACACGTTGGTGTAGGAGTCGTGGGCGACGCCGAAGCGGTCGGTGAAGGACATCTCACGGCGTGTGATGGGGAGGCCGCGCTCGATGCAGTAGGTCTTGGCGACGTTGCTCAGGCGGTTCTTCTCGCTCTGGCCACGGCAGTACCGGCCAGTCTCGATTTCCCACTCGCGGACACTGAGGTGATCGACCTTATGTTGCAGGGCATCGCGCTCTTCAGTCAGGCGGTCGACCTTGGTCTTCAGGATCTCCATCGCACGGAGGACAAAGAGAGTTTCGTCCAGCTCACCGGTAGCGACCTTCTCCTCGCCCATGATGTAGGCGCCATCCTTGCGGATAGCCGGGAGGACATCGCGGGTCACCCAGTCTTGGAAGCGACGGGCCTCGGGCTTGTCCGAGCGCATGATGAGTTTGTAGAGGCCGGACTCGGCTACAGCCCGCGCGTTGCCCATACCTTTACCCGGCAGCTTTACCCCCAGTTTTGAGATGGGGGTAACCTCATCGTCAGCCAGACCTTTGAGGTGATGACCGAAGCCTCCCATCGGGTGCTCGGCCAGATTGAGTGCCCGGCACACATCGACGGCAACGAACCAGGGCGCTTCGTTGACGCTCAGTACACGGATCTCGGCCTTGTTCTCGAACTTGTAGATGCTTACTTGGTTGGTCATTTCATGTTTCCTTCGGGCAACAAAAAGCCCTCACGAGGAGGGCTTGGGGGATTCATCAGGTTGTTGGTGATCAGGCGCCGAGCAGTTCCTTGATCTTGTTGCTGACGGCGCGAGCCTTCTCGGCCTCGGTCAGCAGGATTCCTTGGCGCTCCTGCAGGGCATCGATCTGCTCACCGTGCAGTGCAGCGGTGCGGTGGTTCTCCGCGATCAGCTGTTCGAGCTGGTCCAGGGTGCGGGTGAAGGACTTGAGGATCTTGTTCAGTTGAACCATGGGTTTCTCCTTAGAAGTAGCCGAGGATGCCGCCCAGCGGGGCGATGAAGATGCCGCAGACGCGGGCGATGAACAGGCCGACGCTGTCGTGATGGGTGATCAGGGAGTACACGTTCATGCCCCAGCCGATGACCAGGGCGATGAGCACAGCTAGCCATGCAGTGCCGAGGCTGTAGACGAACTTCATTTGCTGTTCTTCTCCAGGGAGTAGCGGGCGTAGCGCTGGCCGGTCAGCTTGTTGAACTCGGTGACGGACTTGATCTTGTAGCCGCGCTCCTTGAGGTCACGGATGCGGCGCGGCAGGGCCATGACGCCGAAGTCCATCAAGGCGGAACGCTGGGTCAGGGTGCCGCCAGCCTTCAGGTGGTTGAGCAGCAGGGTGCATTGCGGGGACAGAGCGCGGATCTGAGTGATGGTCATAGGGGTTCTCACAGTTGTCGTGGGTCTATAAAGACAAACCCCCAGCCGTAGCCAGGGGTTCGTGTGTGTCTTCGATAGTGCGACCTAATTGGTCAGAGGTACTGGACGTAGCCGCGAGTTGGCTGCTGCAGCTTCACCTTGTCGAACCAGTCGCGGACCTCGAAGCACGGGCAGTCCTTCGGCGGGGCGCCGGTCTTGCGGATCAGGTCGCGGTGACCGCCGATGGTCTTGATGTCGGGGAATCGCTCCAGAAGGGTAAGGACGACCTCCTCCATGGACTTGAACTGGGCCTCGGTGAAGTTGTTCTCGGCCTTGCCGTTGGCATCTACGCCACCGACGACGCAGACGCCGATGGATCGCTTGTTCCAACCAGGGCCGCAGTCACCGACGTGGGCGCCGGGAGTGTCCAGGGGACGGCAGCGGTTGCCCTTCTCCTGGGATTCGATGGTGCCGTCACGGCGGATGATGATGTGGTAGCCACAGCCGAGCCAGCCACGGGCGCGGTGCCATTTGTCGATCTCGACTGCGCCAATGTCGGCCTTCGCCTGGGTGGCGCTGCAGTGGATGATGATGTGGTCTATTTCACGCATAGGGTTTTCTTTGCCTGTTCAATGGCAGCAAGTCGTTCGGGTTGTGCTGGTTCTTCGAGCCACTCCTGAGGAATCCACCGGTCAGCGAACTGGAAGCCGTACTTCTGGCACCACATCGCGTAGGTGGTCTTGCTGTTCTTAGAGATTCGGGAACGTGAGTTGGAGAACACGAACCTGATGTCCAGGCCTGGGTGTTGCTCCTTGATGATGATGTGTTTCTGCCGATCTTCGACGACGAACCTGCCCTTGGTTTCAACGATGATTCCGTTGGGCAAGATCCAGTCGGGGGTGTACTTCGCTGGGCGGGCGGGCTTGATGTAGTGGATCTTCTCGGTTTCGTAGTGGAAGTCCACGCCAGCCTTGTCTAACTGCGAGGCTATCTGCTCCTCCAGACCGGAGCGGAACCCGAGTCGTAGCCCGTGGTCCCGCAGCGGTGCCTTCGCCATGGGTTAGAAGTCACCTCCATTGTCGTCGCCCCCGGTGGCATCACCGGAGTAGCCGTCTTCTTCGCCGAAGCCAGCATCACCAGCGGCGTCGTCGCCCTCGTAGCCTTCTTCCTCGCCGAAGCCATAGCCGCTGGCATCGCCACCCTGACCACCAGCGCGCAGCTCGATGATCTGGACAGCCTTCAGACGGAGGCTGATACCGGCGGTGCGGGCCGAGTCGACGCAGTACGGGATGACCTCGAAGGAGATCTTGATGCGGCTGCCACCCCAGATGGCTTCCGGGGTTACCGGCTTGCCCTTGGCGTCGAACAGCGCTGGCTTCTGGGTGAAGGCTTTGCCATCACGGGTGGTGCCCTCGGCGTTCAGCTTGAACTTCGGGATCAGGTCACCGTTGTCCTCGTCGATGCGGTACGGGGCATCGCCCTCGGTGATGACGATGGGCTTGCCCTTCTTGTCCTTCTTGCCCTGGTACTCACTGGCCTTGGCCTCGAAGGCCTCAGCGTTCTTCTCGTCGAGGAACTGCTGCAGGGAGCCGAGGCACTTGCCTTTGACGTCGAAGATCTTGGAGTCAGCCGGGAGGCGCAGCTCGGTCTTGTACGCCTTGGTGCCCTTGAACTCATCCGGCTCCACCAGCTTCGGCCAGATGGCAATGCCGGTTTCGGTGATGAAGCGCGGAGCGCGGGTCTTGGTGTTGCTCATGTATTCCTCACAGTTGTCGTGGGTAGGTGATTCGGTTGGGGGTTTCAGTAGGAAGGGTCAGCGAGGTGCTTCTCTTCCAGGGCTTCAACGTCGTAGCCCTCGGCCAGGAGTTCAGCGAAGAGGTCCAGGGGAATCGGGAGTCCTTCGCTCCAGTAGGTCAGGGCCTGTTGAAGTGCGGCGGATTCGTAGTCCATGAGTGCGTCCTAATCGGTTGGTGGGTGGTTCTTCACGAGTGCGTCCTAATTGCCGAACCCCCGGATTTCCTGGCTTCCAGGGGTTCGCCTCCTCACGATCTATCCACTAGTGGAATCATTCAGGCAAAGAAAAACGCTGACTCTTTCACCAGAGCCAGATCCAGGGTGCCTTTGCTTGGGAGTGGATCGAGGACTGTGCCTTCAGGCAGTTGATCCTCCAGTTCTCTTTTGAATCTCTCCAATACATCCACCAGTGTATACATCTGGACAAACTCATCCCGTAGGAACTGTGCCAATGCCCAGGAGTTGCCAGCGTGTGTGCCGTAGCTGTCGTGGATCAGGGAGAAGGATCGGATGCCCTCCTCCCAGGCCCGACGCACCGTGGCCCTCATGTGGCTGCCGTCCAGGGAGTGAATCCAGTTCGGGCTGATGCCGTTGGCTTGCTTACTCTTGTCCAGCTCAGTGGTTGGCTCCAGGGCGACGGTGAGGTCGATCCGCTGACCGCCGAACGTGAGCTTGGCGCGCTTCGACTTCATCTTCGGGTACGCCTGGAGCACGGTGAGACCATCCGGGGTTTCCCAGCGGACAGGCAGACCTTCCGAGGCGGCTGCACGAGCGGCCTTCTGGAGCCAGTCCATGGCTGCTCGGGCGGCGATCACCACCTGACCTACGCATTCCCATATCAGCTTGCCCATGTAGCTGGCAGCGTCCCAGCCGGAGCCTTCCCAGGGGAAGTCCGGCCCAGCCTCGAACTTGTAGGGCTGGACGGTATCCTCGAACACCTGGGTCTTGAAGCCGAACTCCTTGGCGCCATAGGCCAGGGTCATCACCGGGCGCTTGCAGACCTTGCGGTTGATGCCGTGCTTGAGCCAGCCACGGGCGATCCGGGCGACATCCTCGTCGTTGCTCTGCGCGTCCTCCTCCACGCGGATGAGCACCTTGTCGGCCACCTTCTGGTAGATGTCAGCGGGCAGATCCTGGGGAACGAGGTTCACCGCCTCCCCGCCCACGGCATCACGCAGCATGGCCGAGAAGTTCTGCAGCCCGTTGCAGCTGCCGTCCATCGCCACCGGGATCGACGACAGGTAGCCGAAGCCCTCGCGCTTGAAGGCAGCCCAGTCGATGCAGAAGGCCAGGAACTGGAAGGGCTTGTCCGCGTCGGCCCACAGCTTGTTGCTGTAGGGGTCGGCGGCACAGGCCAGGATCTCAGCCTCGCGGTCCTGTACCCACTGCACGCGGGCCTCCAGGGACACCTTGTCGTAGCCGTAGCAGTTGGCCCCATGGATGGCCAGCCAGTCGGCACCTTCCTGGTCCTCGATAGCAACCGCGTTGGCGAAGCACAGGAGGCCTTTCGCCACGTCGCTACCCTGAGGGTTCAGGAACATCGGAACGGCGTAGCAGCGGCCACGGAAGTCGAACTGGTGGGGGAAGTAGATCTCCTCCTCGTGCTCGAACATCTCGGCCACCATCAGCACCTTGGCGAACTGCAGACGCAGGGACTTCAGCTTGGCGTTGGCGGTGTAGGTGTCAGTCGCCGAGCGCTTCCACTGCTTGAACTGCTTCACCTGCTCCTCGGTCCACTCCTCCTTCGGGATCTCCAGCTCAAGGAAGGACGGCTTCGGAGGCAGCGGGTGGTCGTCAGCGGACGGAATGCCGCCCAGGTTGGAGCCGGAGTTCCACAGGGTACGGACAACCTCCAGCACCTCGTTGTTGATCGTCCAGGCGGTGTGCTGCATGGCGTTGATCGCATCGTAGACCAGGGGCATGTCCCGCTCGCCCAGCTCTTCGAGGTACTGCCGGGAGAAGGTCTTCACCAGGGACAGCCGACGGACACGCGGAGTCCAGTAGCCGCCCTGGAAGGGGCTGGTCCACGGACGCGGTGGGATGATGGTCGGCAGGTAAACAGGCGACAGGGCTTGGCAACGGTTGTTCTCGTTGTTGATCCAGTCGACGGTCTCCTTGGTGGCCTGGATGCGTACCTCGGTCTTGTGAACGTCCACGTCCACATTGACCTTCTCTATCAGGCCGGTGGCTTCCATCATGATTTCGATGAGCTTGGTGCCCACGGCCAGCTGGTCGCGGACAGGCCACTCCTCCCAGGGAATGTTGCGGGCACGCATGTTGTGCAGCATGACGAAGCGCTGACGGCGGTAGCTGGAGGCATCGACCTCCTTCTCACGCTTCACCAGCATCTCGAAGGTGCGCTTGTCGGCCTTGGCGAACTCGCGGAAGGCCAGCTCGTCCTCGATCAAGGAAGAGACTCGACGAGCCAGGGGAACCAGCAGATCGCCCTTGGCTACCCCATCGAGGACCACACGGGCGGTGATCAGGGCTGCGACTTCCGGTTCGATCTTCTTGAGGTAGTGGTAGGCGCTGTGCTTCTTGCCAGCCTTGCCGGATTCACACTCAGCCAGGAAGGCCTCCACCCCTGCGGTGATCTGACCAATGGAGTGGTTCATGAGGCGACGGACGGTACGTTCGCTCGTCTCCCTTCCATCCTTCCGTGCTTCGTCGACTTTGGACCAGAAGCGGTCCACTCCCATCCCCCGCATCTTCTCTTCCAGCTCAGCTTGTCGATTGTACTTTTCGGTCCAGGCCTCGTTGTTCTCGATCTCTTTGATGATGGTGTCGGTGATGGTGGTCATCGTCTTTGAGTCTCTCGTTTGGTTGGTTCGTTAAGGGACCGGGCAGAGGGAATCCCCCCGTGGTCCATGAGTGCGTCCTAATCGGAAACGCGATGGAAACCGGGCGTCGGTTGAGGTGGTTTTTGGTGTCGAGGGTTAAGCCAACGGGGTCTGAAACCCCTGCGCGCCACGTTGCGTGGCACTGGTGGCAGATTTTACCAAAGATCTATCCACTTATGGATAGTTGAAGGCAAAAAAAAACCCCCGCCAATCGGCGAGGGCTTCGTTTTTCATTGCACTGGTGTATCGGTGACAACTCCCGAACCTAAATCCGGCGTGTCTACCAATTTCACCACGTCCGCAGGGAACCGCAGAAACGAAAACGCCAGGCTCGGGGCCTGGCGCTTCGGAATATGGGGTGGACGATGGGAATCGAACCCACGACACCAGGAGCCACAATCCTGTGCTCTACCAACTGAGCTACGCCCACCATATTACATGCTTCACCGAACGCCAGTATGGCGCACCCGGCAGGACTCGAACCTGCGACCATCCGCTTAGAAGGCGGATGCTCTATCCAGCTGAGCTACGGGCGCTTTAGTGGCTGCAACCCTTGCTAAGCAGATCAGTGGAAACCACTGAACCGGTTTGCACTGCCTTGGCTTTCTTGCTTCAGGCTGTGCTCGGCAAGCGGGGCGCATGTTAGCGGCGAGCCCTACCCTCGTCAACGGTTTTTTCAAAAAAATTTCAAAGAGATAAAGGAGTTACGGCAAATCGGGGACGGCCCGCCTTTGCCTTATGTGGACGGCGTGCGAAAATGCGCGTCCTTTTTTCCCCGTCTCTATGGTTGCTCCTCCGACATGACCGCACAACTGATCGACGGCAAAGCGATCGCCGCCAGCCTCCGCCAGCAGATAGCCCAACGCGTCGCCGAGCGCCGCCAGCAGGGGCTGCGCATTCCCGGCCTGGCGGTGATCCTGGTCGGCAGCGATCCGGCTTCCCAAGTCTACGTCGCGCACAAGCGCAAGGACTGCGAGGAAGTAGGCTTCCTGTCCCAGGCCTACGACCTGCCGGAAAGCACCACCCAGGAAGAACTGCTGGGCTTGATCGACCGCCTCAACGCCGACCCGGCGATCGACGGCATCCTGGTCCAGCTGCCCCTGCCCGCCCACCTCGACGCCTCGCAGCTGCTGGAGCGCATCAACCCGGACAAGGACGTGGACGGCTTCCACCCGTTCAACGTCGGCCGCCTGGCCCAGCGCATCCCGCTGCTGCGCCCGTGCACCCCGAAAGGCATCATGACCCTGCTGCAAAGCACCGGCGCCGACCTGTACGGCATGGACGCGGTGGTGGTGGGCGCCTCCAACATCGTCGGCCGCCCCATGGCCCTGGAGCTGCTGCTGGCCGGCTGCACCGTGACCGTCACCCACCGCTTCACCCGCGACCTGGCCGACCACGTGCGCCGCGCCGACCTGGTGGTGGTGGCTGCCGGCAAGCCGGGCCTGGTCAAGGGCGAGTGGATCAAGGAAGGCGCCATCGTCATCGACGTGGGCATCAACCGCCAGGCCGACGGCCGGCTGGTGGGCGACGTGGAATATGAAGTGGCGGCCGAGCGCGCCAGCTGGATCACCCCGGTGCCGGGCGGCGTAGGCCCGATGACCCGCGCCTGCCTGCTGGAGAACACCCTGTACGCTGCGGAAGAGCTGCACGCGTAACAGCCTTGCTCCAGCAAAAAAAGGCCGCATCTGCGGCCTTTTTTTCATGGCGCGCCCAGGCCCTGCCTGCGATTCGCGCGCAGGGCGCGCTCCTACATAGGAATGGAGCGGTGGGGCAGCGGATCTCATCCGCGAATCGCGCCGGAACGCCCGGCTATCGCGGACAAGGTCCGCTACGTTGCAGCCCCGCAGGATGGGTCGAGCGAAGCGATACCCATCGCCGTGACCGCATGGGTTTCGCCAAGGCTCAACCCATCCTACGAAAAGCGCTTCGGTGCAACCGGCAAGACAATTGCTCCTACGGTTCCAGGAAGCACGGCTTTTCGTAGGATGGCGTTGAGCGAAGCGATACCCATCACCACGGCAGCATGGGTTTCGCCAAGGCTCAACCCATCCTACGAAAAGCGCTTCGGTGCAGTCGGCAAGACAGTTGCTCCTACGGCTCCAGGAAGCATGGCTTTTCGTAGGATGGCGTTGAGCGAAGCGATACCCATCACCACGGCAGCATGGGTATCGCAAGCTCAACCCATCCTACGAAGAGCACCTCGGCGCAATCGGCAGAAAAAAAGGCCGCATCGGCGGCCTTCTTTCCTTTCAGCGGTGGATCACTCGGCCAAACGCCAGGTGGTGCCGCCCTTGCCGTCTTCGAGAACCACGCCCATGGCGGTCAGCTCGTCGCGGATGCGGTCCGACTCAGCCCAGTTCTTCGCCGCGCGGGCTTCCAGGCGGGCCTGGATCAGCGCTTCCACCTGGGCGGCGTCGACCTTGCCGGCGGCGCCGGCCTGGAGGAAGGCATCCGGCTCCAGTTGCAGTACGCCGAGCAGGCCGGCCAGCTCGCGAAGCTTCGCCGCCAAGGCCGCTGCGACCTGCAGGTCGGCCTCGCGCAGGCGGTTCACTTCGCGGGCCATCTCGAACAGCACGGCGACGGCTTCAGGGGTATTGAAGTCATCGTCCATGGCCGCGGCGAAACGCTCGGCGAAGGCTTCGCCACCGCTCGCCTCGACCTCGGGCAGGCCGCGCAGCGCGGTGTAGAAGCGCTCCAGCGCGCCCTTGGCTTCCTTGAGGTTGTCCTCGGAGTAGTTGATCGGGCTGCGGTAGTGGCTGGACACCAGCAGGAAGCGCACCACCTCGGGGTGGTACTTCTCCAGCACCTCGCGGATGGTGAAGAAGTTGCCCAGGGACTTGGACATCTTCTCGCCGTCCACGCGCACCGCGCCGGCGTGCATCCAGGTGGCCGCGTAGGGCTTGCCGGTGGCCGCCTCGCTCTGGGCGATCTCGTTCTCGTGGTGCGGGAACACCAGGTCCGGGCCGCCGCCGTGGATGTCGAAGGTCTCGCCCAGGCAGCAGGTGGACATCACCGAGCACTCGATGTGCCAGCCCGGGCGCCCGGCGCCCCAGGGCGATTCCCAGCTCGGCTCGCCCGGCTTGGCCGCCTTCCACAGCACGAAGTCCAGCGGGTCTTCCTTGGATTCGTCGACCTCGATGCGCGCGCCGATGCGCAGGTCTTCGATCTTCTTGCGCGACAGCTTGCCGTAGCCGACGAACTTGCCGACGCGGTAGTAGACGTCGCCGTTGCCCGGGGCATAGGCGAAGCCCTTATCGATCAGCGTCTGGATCATCGCGTGCATGCCGGCGATGTGGCCGGTGGCGCGCGGCTCGATGTCCGGGCGCAACACCGACAGGCGCGCCTCGTCCTCGTGCATCGCGGCGATCATGCGTTCGGTCAGGGCGTCGAAGGGCTCGCCGTTCTCCTGGGCGCGACGGATGATCTTGTCGTCGATGTCGGTGATGTTGCGCACGTAGGTCAGCTCATAGCCGCGCTGGCGCAGCCAGCGGGCGATGACGTCGAAGGCGACCATGACGCGGGCGTGGCCGATGTGGCAGAAGTCGTACACGGTCATGCCGCACACGTACATGCGCACCTGGTTGCCGACCAGCGGCTGGAACGGCTCCTTGGCCTTGCTCAGGGTGTTGTAGAGGGAAAGCGCCATTTACTGCCCCCAGGAATCGCGCAGGGTCACGGTGCGGTTGAAGACCAGGGCGCCAGCCTTGGAATCCTTGCTGTCGGCGCAGAAGTAGCCTTCGCGCTCGAACTGGAAACGGTCCTCGGCGCCGGCGCTGGCCAGCGACGGCTCGGCGCGGCAACCCTTGAGCACCACCAGGGAGTCGGGGTTGATGTTGTCGAGGAAGCTGCCGCCCTCTTCGGACTTTTCCGGGTTGGCCGAGCGGAACAGGCGGTCGTACAGGCGCACTTCGCACTCGACGCTCTCGGCGGCCGGCACCCAGTGGATCACGCCCTTGACCTTGCGGCCTTCCGGGTTCTTGCCCAGGGTGTTCTCGTCGTAGCTGCAGCGCAGTTCGACGATGTTGCCGGCGGCGTCCTTGATGGCTTCGTCGGCGCGGATCACGTAGCTGCCGCGCAGGCGCACTTCGCCACCGGGGACCAGGCGCTTGTAGCCGGCCGGCGGGACTTCCTCGAAGTCGCCGGCGTCGATGTAGATCTCGCGGCTGAACGGCAGCACGCGCACGCCCATGTCCTGCTTCGGATGGCGCGGCAGCTCGAGGTTCTCGACCTGGCCTTCCGGGTAGTTGGTGATGACCACCTTCAGCGGCTTGAGCACGCACATGGCGCGCGCGGCGTTGGCGTCCAGGTCGTCGCGGATGGCGAACTCCAACATGCCGATGTCGACCACGCCACCGGCGCGGTTGACGCCGATCATGTCGCAGAAGTTGCGAATCGAGGCCGGGGTGTAGCCGCGGCGGCGGTAGCCGGAGAGGGTCGACATGCGCGGGTCGTCCCAGCCGTCCACGTGGCCTTCGTCGACCAGTTGCTTGAGCTTGCGCTTGCTGGTGATGGTGTAGTTCAGGTTCAGCCGGGCGAACTCGTACTGGCGCGGCTGCGCCGGCACCGGCAGGTTGGCCAGGAACCACTCGTACAGCGGGCGATGGTCCTCGAACTCCAGGGTGCAGATGGAGTGGGTGATGCCCTCGATGGCGTCCGACTGCCCGTGGGTGAAGTCGTAGCTGGGGTAGATGCACCACTTGTCGCCGGTCTGGTGGTGATGGGCGTGGCGGATGCGGTAGAGGATCGGGTCGCGCAGGTTGATGTTCGGCGAGGCCATGTCGATCTTCGCCCGCAGCGACTTGGCGCCGTCGGGGAACTCGCCGGCCTTCATGCGCGCGAACAGGTCGAGGTTCTCTTCCACCGAGCGCTCGCGGAACGGGCTGTTCCTGCCCGGCTCGGTCAGGCTGCCGCGGTATTCGCGCATTTCCTCGGCATTGAGGTCGCAGACGAAGGCCTTGCCGGCCTTGATCAGGTCCACCGCCCAGGCGTGCAACTGGTCGAAATAGTCGGAGGCGAAGCGCACCGGGCCGGCCCACTGGAAGCCCAGCCACTTCACGTCGGCCTCGATGGCGTCGATGTATTCCTGGTCTTCCTTCGCCGGGTTGGTGTCGTCGAAGCGCAGGTGGCAGTCGCCGCCGAAGTCACGGGCCAGGCCGAAGTTCAGGCAGATCGACTTGGCGTGGCCGATGTGCAGGTAGCCGTTGGGCTCCGGCGGGAAGCGGGTGACGATCTTCTGGTGCTTGCCGCTGTCCAGGTCTGCCTGGACGATGGGGCGCAGGAAGTTGGCGGCGACAGTGGCTTCTTTCGAATCGGCGGTGGGCTTGCTCATGGTGTCCTTGATCGTTACTGACGTTCGGCCAGGGTAGGCCGGCCAAACCAAAGCGCTTATCATAGCCGAAGCTGTCAACCCCCTGACAGGCCTTCGATTTTCCCGACAGAGTGGAATCCCCTCATGATCAAGCTGCACACCAACCATGGCGTCATCACCCTGGAACTCTTCGAAGACAAAGCCCCGGAGACCGTGGCCAACTTCAAGGAGTACGTGAAGAGCGGTCATTACGACAACACCATCTTCCACCGCGTGATCAACAACTTCATGATCCAGGGCGGCGGTTTCGAACCGGGCATGAAGCAGAAGAGCACCCGCGCCCCGATCAAGAACGAGGCCAACAACGGCGTCGGCAACAAGGTCGGCACCGTGGCCATGGCCCGCACCATGGAGCCGCACTCGGCCAGCGCGCAGTTCTTCATCAACGTCGCCGACAACGACTTCCTCAACCACAGCGCACCGACCGTGCAGGGCTGGGGCTACTGCGTGTTCGGCCAGGTAGTGGACGGCATGGACGTGGTCAACAGGATCAAGGGCGTGGCCACCACCATGCGCGCCGGCCACCAGGACGTGCCGAGCGAAGACGTGATCATCGAGAAGGCCGAGATCGTCGAGTGAGTCGATGAGCGTCCTGTTCATCTCGGACCTGCATCTGGAAGCGGAACGCCCGGACATCACCCGGGCGTTCTTGCATTTCCTCCGCAGCCGCGCCCGCCAGGCCGAAGCGCTCTACATCCTCGGCGACTTCTTCGAGGCCTGGATCGGCGACGACGGCATGGACGAGTTCCAGCACTCCATCGCCCGCGCCCTGCGCGAACTGGCCGACAGCGGCACGCGCATCTACCTGATGCACGGCAACCGCGACTTCCTGATCGGCAAGGCGTTCTGCCGCGAAGCCGGCTGCACCCTGCTGCGCGACCCCAGCGTGATCCGCCTGAACGGCGAGAAGGTGCTGCTGATGCACGGCGACAGCCTGTGCACCCTGGACGTCGGCTACATGAAGCTGCGCCGCTGGCTACGCAATCCGGTCTCGCTGTTCATCCTGCGCAACCTGCCGCTTTCCAGGCGCCACCAGTTGGCGCGCAAGCTGCGCAAGGAAAGCCGCGCGCAGACGCGCATGAAGGCCAGCGAGATCGTCGACGTGACGCCGGACGAGGTGCTCAAGGTCATGCGCCAGCATGGCGTGCGCACCCTGATCCACGGCCACACCCATCGCCCGGCGGTGCACGAGTTGCAGCTCGACGGCCAGCCGGCCCGGCGCATCGTCCTCGGCGACTGGGACCGTCAAGGCTGGGCCCTGCAGGCCGACGCCAACGGCCTGCACCAGGCGCCCTTCAGTCTCGAAGCGGGGCCGTCCGGCCACTGACGCGGATCAACTTCATGGCCCCGGGCCAGCAGCTATGCTCAATCCATCCATAGCCGCATCGTCCGGGATCGCCATGAAAAAATACCTGCTGCTCGCCGCTTGCCTGCTCGCCCTCGCCGGTTGCTCCAGCGAGTACATCATCAGCACTGCCGATGGCCAGATGATCACTACCGACAACAAGCCGAAGCTGGACAAGGCCAGCGGGATGATTCGCTTCGAGGATGCCGAGGGCAAGGAGCAGATGATTCCGCAGTCGCAGATTCGGCAGATCATCGAGCGCTGAAGGCGCCCCCCATTGCATGGGGCGTTATCCACCAATCGCGGACGCCCGTGCTTTGCAACTGTCTTGCCGGCTGCACCGAGACGCTCTTCGTAGGATGGGTTGAGCCTTGGCGAAACCCATGCGGTCGTGATGATGGGTATCGCTTCGCTCAACACCATCCTACGCGGCGTCGTGTTTGCCGGTGAGGTAGGAGCAACTGTCTTGCCGACTGCGCCGGGGTGCGCCTCAACGGATGGATTGAGCTTGCGAAACCCATCGGGCCATGGTGATGGGTATCGCTTCGCTCAACGCCATCCTACGAAAAACCGTGCTTTCCCGGAGGTGTAGGAGCGGACTCCGTCCGCGATTGGGCCCGCCGGCCACGCTGGGTTATCCGGTAGCACCGAGCCCCTTCACCCCAACCTGGAAGCCAAAGGCCTCAAGCCACCCGCGGCACACCGCTATGAAAGCGGAACTCCCCATCCGGCGAACTGATGAGAGCCGCCTCAACCTCACGAATATCCTCCACCCGCCGCTGGATATCGGCCTCGTCGCCATACCGCCGCGCCAATGCCAGGTATCCCTGGAAGTGCCGCGCCTCGGACTTGAGCAGCGAACCATAGAACTTCGCCAGGTCCGCATCCAGGTGGTCGACCAGGGCGGCGAATCGCTCGCAGCTGCGGCATTCGATGAAGGCGCCGACGATCAGGGTGTCGACCAGCTTGTGCGGCTCGTGGTTGCGCACCGCCGCGCGCAGGCCCGAGGCGTAGCGGCCGGCGGAGATCGGCCGCAGGGCGATGCCGCGCTTCTTGAGGATCGCCAGCACCTGCTCGTGGTGGCGCAGTTCCTCGCGCGCCAGGCGCGACATGAAGTTCACCAGTTCCTCGTGGGCGCTGTACTTGGCGATCAGCGCCAGGGCGGTGCTGGCGGCCTTGAACTCGTTGTTCTTGTGGTCGATCAGCAGCACTTCCTGGTCCCGCAACGCGGCCTCGACCCAGGCATCGGGCGTGGCGCAACCGAGGAATTCGCGGATTTCGGACAACATGACGGGCTCCAGTCACTCATCGCCGCCGCGCAAAAGGGTTCGCCGGCGGCCAAAGGCGGAGCATTATACGAATGCAGCGGCGCACGGCCAGCGCCACACTTGATGCACCTCAAGAACCGCGCGGCCGGATCGCGTCTACAGTTGCTGCAAAGCAACGGCAAGTGCCAAGGGAGACGACCATGCAAGCCATCCGCAGCATTCTCGTAGTAGTGGCCCCCGACCAGCCCGACGGCCTGGCGCTCAAGCGCGCCAAGCTGATCGCCAGCGTCACTCAATCCCACCTGCACCTGCTGGCCTGCAGCAAGCAAGGCGACGCCGGCGCCCGGCTGGAGGAGCTGACCGCCAGCCTGCGCGAGGAAGGCTACAGCAGCAGTTGCCGGCAGGCCTGGCACGACAGCCTGCACGCCACCATCATCGCCGAGCAGCAGGCCGAGGGCTGCGGCCTGGTGGTCAAGCAGCACCACCCCGACAGCCCGCTGAAGAAGGCGCTGCTCACCCCCGACGACTGGAAGCTGCTGCGCTACTGCCCCGCTCCCGTGCTGCTGGTGAAGAGCGCCACGCCCTGGGCCGGGCGCAACATCCTCGCCGCGGTCGACGTCGGCAACAACGACGCCGAGCACCACGCGCTGCACGCCAATATCGTCAGCCACGCCTACGACATCGCCGGGCTGACCCACGGCCAGTTGCACGTGATCAGCGCCCACCCCTCGCCGATGCTGTCCGCCGCCGACCCGACCTTCCAGCTCAGCGAGACCATCGAAGCCCGCTACCGCGAGGCCTGCAAGGCGTTCCAGGCCGAGTACGGGGTGGACGACCAGCACCTGCACATCGAGGAAGGCCCGGCCGACGTGCTCATCCCGCGTACCGCGCACCAGCTGGACGCGGCGGTGACGGTGATCGGCACCGTGGCGCGCACCGGCTTCTCCGGCGCGCTGATCGGCAACACCGCCGAGGTGGTGCTCGATGCTCTGGAAAGCGACGTGCTGGTGCTCAAGCCGGACGAAGTCATCGCCCACCTCGACGAGCTGGCGGCCAAGGCCTGATAGCTAGGCGCCAGCCCCGGCGCCGAGCAGCGCCCGCAGGCGGACGCCCTCCGCCTTGCGGCAGTTCACGTGCACATCCTCAAGGCCCAGCCAGGTGGCCATCTCGCGCAACTGGCCGGCCAGCGCCAGCATCCCCTCCTCGCCCAGCGGCCGCTGCTCCTCGTGCACGGCATGGACCGCCAGGCGCCCCGCCGCCCGCTCGGCGCGCAGGTCGATGCGCGCCGCCAGGCGTTCGCCGAACAGGAAGGGCAGCACGTAGTAGCCGTAGACCCGCTTGTGCTGCGGGGTGTAGATCTCCAGGCGGTAGCGGAAGTCGAACAGCCGCTCGGTGCGGGCGCGTTCCCACACCAGGGAGTCGAAGGGCGACAGCAGCGCGCTGGCCGCCACCTTGCGCGGAATGACTGGTTCGCCGGCGACGTAGGCCGCCTGCGACCAGCCCTGCACGCGCACCTGGCGCAGCGCGCCGGCCTCGACCAGTTCGGCCAGGCGAGCCTTGCTGTCCGCCGGCTCCAGGCGGAAGTAGTCGCGCAGGTCGGTCTCGCTGGCCACGCCCAGGGCGTTGGCGGCATGCAGCAGCAGGCCGCGCTGGGCCTGCTCGGCCTCCAGTTCGGGCGCATCCAGCACGGCGGCGGGCAGCACCCGTTCCGGCAGGTCATACAGCCGCTCGAAACCTCGGCGCCCGGCCACCGTCACCTCGCCGGCGGCGAACAGCCATTCCAGGGCGTGCTTCTCGTCGCTCCAGTCCCACCAGGGGCCGGCCCGCTCGCTGCGGGTGGTCAGGCTGCCGGCGCCCAGGGCGCCCTGCTCGCGCACCGCCTGCAGCACGCGCTCGATCACCTCGCGGCGTTCCTCGCCGAAGCGCGCCAGTTGCTTGTAGATGCCCTGCCCCACGGCCGCGCGGCGCATGCGCCAGCGCATCAGCGGATAGAGTTCCAGCGGCAGCAGGGACGCCTCGTGGCCCCAGTACTCGAACATCCGCCGGTGTCGCCCGGCGCTCCAGGCCGCCTCGTCCAGCAGGGCCTGCGGGTAGCTGCCCAGGCGCGAGAACAGCGGCAGGTAGTGCGAGCGGGTCAGGGCGTTGACCGAGTCGATCTGCAGCACGCCCAGGCGTTCCAGCACCTGCTGCAGGTGCCGGCGCTGCACCTGGCTGCGCGGCCGCCGGCTGGCGAAGCCCTGGGCCGCCAGGGCCAGGCGGCGGGCTTGCTTGAGGGACAGGCTGTCGGTCATGGGCGCTTCCTGCTGGCTGGATCGAAGCCCTCGATCCTACGCCAAAGCCGCCAACGCCGACATCAGGCCGGCAGGGCTTGCGCGCTGGGCGCGGGGAACGGCCGGGCGATGCTGAAGGCTTCGGCGCTCGGCCCGTGCTCGGCCAGGCGCTGCAAGGCCGCGCGGGCCTGGGCCAAGGTCGGCAGTTGCCCGGCTGGCAGCCACCAGAGCGCCAGGCTCGGCCCCGGCAGCTTCTCCATCCAGTCCTTGCGCCGGCGCAGCACGCTCAGGTGCTCGCCGCCATAGACATAGTCGCGCAACGCATCCAGGGATTCCCAGAGCGACAGGTTGACGATGATCCGCGGGTCGGCGAAGGCCTGGACGCCGGTGGCGTCGCCCGCCTCGTCCTGCAGGCGCCAGATGAAGCCGGGGCTGGCCTCGGCCAGGGCGTTGATGGGCGCCAGCTGGTCGACGAAATCCTGCATCAGCGGGTGGTCGAGAGGGGCCCTGGCCCGGGCGATGTTGACCTGGGCCAGGTGGTAGCGGTGCGGCATGGGCCTTTCCTTGTGCTCGTGCGGATAGAAGGGGTTCAGCGACGCAGGTGATCGATCCAGAAGGGCTTTTCCGCCTCCTGCAGGATGTCGGCACGGCTCAGGCCGATGTCCTTGAGCGCCGCATCGCTGAGCCTGGCCAACTGCTCGCGCTGCCGGGCCAGTTCCCGCCAGCGGCGGATGCGGCCCAGCAGGCGCTGCCAGAAGGCCGCTCCGGCGTGCCGGCGGGTGAATGCCGAGGGTGTCATCACGAAACCGAATTGCGCTTTCATCGTGTCGTCCTCCCTGTGGGGTTGGCGCCAGTCTCGCGCCGGGCATAAGATCAATCCAACGAATCATTCTTATGCATCCCATCTTGGAGATTGATGTATGAGCACCTTCCCCAGCATCGACAGCGAACTGCTGCGCACCTTCGTCGCCATCGCCGATCACGGCGGCTTCACCCGCGCCGCAGAGATGGTCAACCGCACCCAGTCGGCGGTGAGCATGCAGATGAAGCGCCTGGAGGAAGACGTGCTGGAACGCACCCTGTTCGAGCGCGACGGCCGCCAGGTACGCCTGACGCCCGAGGGCCAGGTGCTGCTGGGCTATGCGCGGCGCATCCTGCGGCTGCAGGGCGAGGTGTTCAACACCCTGCGCCAGCCGCACATGGTCGGCGCGGTGCGCATCGGCACGCCGGACGACTACGTGATGCGCTTCCTCCCGGAAATCCTCTCGCGCTTCGCCCAGGCCTACCCGCTGGTGCAGGTGGAAGTGCATTGCGAGAGCTCCTCGCAACTGCTCACCCGCAAGGACCTGGACCTGACCATAGTCACCCGCGAGCCGGGCACCGAGATCGGCCAGTTGCTGCGCCAGGAGCCCTTCGTCTGGATGGCCGCGGAAAGCTTCTGCCCGCAGGAGCAGCGCCCACTGCCGCTGGCGATGTTCAACACCACCTGCTTCTGCCGCGCCTGGGCCTGCAACGCCCTGGAAGCGCTGGAGATCGACTACCGCATCGCCTACAGCAGCCCCAGCCTCTCGGCGCTGTTCGCCGTGGCCAGCGCGGGCCTGGCGGTCACCGCCCAGCTGCGCAGCCTGCTCACCGGCAACCTGCGCATCATCGGCGAGGAGGAAGGCCTGCCGGCCCTGCCCTCGGCGAGCATCGTGCTGCTGCGCAACCCGGCGCGGCAGTCGCCGGTCACCGACAAGCTGGCCGACTACATCGTCGAAGGCTTCGCCACCTGAGCCGGCTCACTGGCGCAGCAGAAGCAGCGCGCAAACTACCAGGAACAGGCTGAAGGCGAAGCGCAGGGCGCGCTCGGGCAGCGCGTGGGCCAGCTTCACGCCCCAGGAGATGCTCAGCAGGCCGCCGGCCGCGAGGCAAGCGCCCATGCGCCAGTCGACGTGGCCATGCAGCGCATAGGTGCCCAGCGCCACCGCGGTGCTCGGCGCGGCCAACGCCAGGGCCAGCCCCTGGGCCACCACCTGGGTGAAGCCGAACAGCGAAGTCAGCACCGGCGTGGCCAGCACGCCGCCGCCCACACCGAACAGCCCGCCCAGGGAGCCCGCGCCCAGGCCGAGGGCGGCGAACCAGGGCAGCCCCGGTGTTTCCTCGCGCGGCTGCGCCTCGCTGCGCTGGCGCAGCAGCAGGTAGCCGGCCAGGGCCAGCAGGAACACCACGAAGGCCGTGCGCATGTGCGCCGCGTCGATACGAAGCGCCAGGCTGGAGGCGAGAAAGGCGCAGAGCAGGCCGGTCACCGCAAGCACCGCCGCCTGGCCGGGATCGATGCGATTGCGCTGGTGATAACGGCGCAGCGCCAGCAGCACGTTGGGCACCACCATCACCAATGCCGTGCCCTGGGCCAGTTGCTGGTCGAGGCCGAACAGCACGCCCAGCGCCGGGATCGCCAGCAGGCCGCCGCCGATGCCGAACAACCCGCCCAGGCAACCCAGAACCAACCCCAGGACGAAATCCAGCCCCATCTCCAGCATGCGAACCTCCAAATACGTCGAGGCCATGCTAGAAAACCGCCGCTGGATGGGAAACGCAAAGCCCAGCACAATGGCTTTGCGCTTTACGCATAGGCAAGCACCATGACCCCGACCGCCCTGGAAGACCAACTGGACCTGTTCCTCGACGTACTCGACAGCGGCAGCTTTTCCGCCGCCGCGCGCCTGCGCCAGCTCACGCCCTCGGCGGTGGCGCGACGCATGGATGCCCTCGAACGCGGCCTCGGCAGCCCGCTGCTGGCCCGCAGCACCCACGTGGTGCGCGCCACGCCGGCGGGCCTGGCCTTCGCCGAGCGCGCCCGGCGCATAGTCGAGGAACTGCGC
>Ga0180221_1000259_pt1 | contig 56485 bp, 52 predicted proteins | sample eDN5th37CKraftMG_FD_151339 | JGI IMG/M metagenome (GOLD analysis project Ga0180221, IMG submission 151339) | Enriched Miracle-Growth compost microbial communities from Emeryville, California, USA - eDNA 5th pass 37_C Kraft MG (version 2) (version 2) ... | reverse complement strand
GGCATGAGCCGAAGACAGGCTATGGCCATGCAGATCGATGGTCATGTCGGGGATCAGATTGCCGGCACGGATGCGGCGTTCCCATCCGGAATCCAGAACGGCGGCGGGCATCCGTCGCGGTTGCTCGACAGGCGGACGGGGTGGCGGCGGCGTTAACTGTTTTTGCCCGTTCGGTTTGAGCGGCGCGGCGGCTGGGACCAACGTGCGGGCAACCGCACGGATCGGCTTGACCGAGCGGGTGAGCGCCGCCCAGAGCGCCTGTTCCTCAGGAGTGAGCGAACGCCGCGCCATGACGAGCCGTCATCGGGCGCTCAACCGCGCGTAGGAACCGATCGGCAGCAGCAGGAGCGCGCTGCCCCGCGCCGACATGCCGCCCGCGACTCCCCGCGCCTTCGCGCCCGCGCCCCAGAAGCTGTCAAAGCGATTCGCGCCCTTGATCGCGCCGCCCGTGTCCTGCGCGATCCAGATGCCGTTCGGCTCCGCCCGGTCGAGCGAGAGCAGAACCGGCGCACCCAGCGGTACATATTTGGGATCGGCCGCCAAGGTTGCTTCCGGCGTCACCGCGACGCCCATCGCCCCGACCGGTCCGGCGCCTGTCAGTTCGCGGAAGAAGACGAAGCTCTTATTCTCATTCATGATCGCCGCGCCTTCGTCCGGGTGGGCACGCAGATATTGCATGATGTCCTGCATCGACCCGGCCTGGATCAGCCCACGATCCTTCATCAGCTTGCCGATGCCGGTATAGTCGCGGCCATTCTGCCCGTCATAGCCGATCCGCATGACGCCGCCGTCGGGCAGCAGCAGCCGTCCGCTACCCTGCACCTGAAGGAAGAAGAACTCGACCGGATCGGCCGCCCATGCCAGTTCCAGGCCGCGCCCGGCGAGCGCCCCGTCGACTATCTGCGACCGTTCGTCATAGGGGACCAGCTTCGTGCCGTTCACCTTGCCGCGAATGGTCTTGCCCTTCAGGCTGTCGCTGAACTGGCCGAGGTCGACGTCGATCAAATCATTGGGACGGCGGTAGATCGGCACTTCATAGCCGGTCCGGCGTGTGCGCGATCCCGATATTTCAGGCTCATAATAGCCGGTGACGAAAGCCTTGCCCTCGCCCACCTGCACCGCTTCGAAATAGCGGGAGAAGAATTCGGACGCGCTGGTTTCGGGCCAGCTCGACGCGGCGGCGCAGGCATTGTTCCAGTCCGCCCCGCGTGTCAGGCCGCTCTGGTCCGCGCGGCGCATGAGCGAGGGGCAGGACAGGCGGAACGCCTGGAGCGCGGCGCGGGAGCGTTCGCCCGAGGGGATGAGGCTGGCGATATCCGGGCCGCGCGTCACGCCCGCGCCGATGGCGGTGCCCTGCTGATCGACGGGTTGAGTGGGCGGCGGCGACACCGGCAGCGTGGGACGCGGCGTCGACGGGACGGGCTTCGCCACAGGCTCTCCACCCGATGACGGCGGACGGCCGCTCGATGGACCGCCCTTTGACGGACCGCCGGCCGACGGCGGAATCAAAGCGCCCGCGCAGGCGGACAGCAGCAGCGCCGCGGCCAGCGCCCCCCCCGACTGTCGCAGGCTCATGCAGCCTCGTCGGTTTCGCTGAGCTTCCAGTTGGGGTCCGCGCTGCGGATGTCGCGGGTGAAGGTCCAGATATCATTGGTGCCGACCGCATCGGTCAGCGATCCAGCGACGACATTACCGTCCTTGTCGCGGGTGACGGCGGCGATATCCGCCTCGAACCGCAGCGCGACTTCAGCGATGCGGCCGTTGAGAGAGGCTTCGACGATCTGCGCCTTTTCGATACGGACGAGGCGGTTGTCGAGCACATGTCCTTCCGCCTCGCGCGCGGCGATGGCTTCCTGGAAGGAGGCGAACACGTCACTGTCGCACAGCCAAGCCAGTTCGTCCCGGTCGCCGCGCCAGAAGGCTTCGAGCACCATCCGGTAGGCGCTCTTGGCTCCTTCCACGAATTGCGGCACGTCGAAACTGCGGTCGGCGGCAATCAGGGCGCGCACGCCATTTTCCGCGCCCGGTATGATCAAACCTTCAGAGAGGCGGACCGAATCGCCGCCCGTTTCCGGCGCAGGCCGGGGTTGCAGGACCGTCACTTTGGCGCGTTCCTCCGCCGGACGCAGCGCGGGCTCCTGCTCGTGGCCCGTGCGCTTTCCGAGCACGGAATAGAGCCGCAGCGCCAGGAAACCGGCGATCAGGGCAAGAATGACGATCACATACACGGGGGCAAATACCCTTTTTGGCGACAATGGTTCCTGTCTACATAGGCATGTTTGGCGGCAACTTCAAATACCGGGGGCTTCGCCCGGCGCAAGCGCCGCCATTGCCCTGCCCCGCGGCCCCTGCTAAGCGCGCGGGTCAATCATTCGAACCGGGGCGCCGCACGCGCCCGACACTCAATCGCCAGCGGGGACAGGACATGGCCGAAGACGCCAACATCACGGACATTAATCAGGGCAACGGCGCGGACAACGGGCCGCAGATCGCGCTCATCAGCCAATATGTGAAGGATCTGTCCTTCGAGAATCCGAACGCGCCCGCCGTCTATCAATGGCCCGATCAGCCGCAAATCGACGTGCAGTTCAACATCGGCGCGGACAAGATAGGCGATGAAGTCGTCGAAGTATCGCTCAAGATGGAAGTCAAGGCGGTCGCGCCGCAGGGCACCGCCTTTGCCGTCGAGTTGCTCTATGCCGGGCTGTTCGGGATGCGCAACGTGCCCGAAGACCAGGCCCAGCCCTTCCTTCTGGCCGAAGCGCCGCGCCTGCTTTTCCCCTTCGCGCGCCGCGTGCTGGCCGATGCGATCCGCGACGGCGGTTTCCCGCCGCTGCTGCTCGACCCCATCGACTTCGGCGGCCTCTATCTGCAGCAGGCGCAGGCCATGGCGCAGACCGCCGGCGAACCGGCGGGCCACGCCTGAACCGGGTGCGCCCTTCCCTTCCGGGGAAGGGCGGCTGAGCCTATGGGCCTGATCCGAGCCACCTCCACCATCGGCGGGCTGACGCTGGTGAGCCGCGTGCTGGGCATGGTGCGCGACATGCTGGTGGCGCGGTTCCTGGGCGCGGGGCTGGCGTCGGACGCCTTCCTGATCGCATGGCGGCTCCCTAACCTCTTCCGTGCGCTCTTCGCGGAGGGCGCCTTCTCCGCCGTCTTCGTGCCGATGTTCAACCGGACCATGGCGGAGAACGACCGCGACGATCCGGGCAGCGGCAAGGCGGCAGCGGTCGCCTTTGCCGGGCAGGTGCTGTCCGTGCTGTTTCCGGTGCTGGTGGTCTTCACCGTCCTGATGATGGTGTTGGCCGCGCCAGTCGTCTGGGCGATGACGGGCGGCTTTCCGGACGGCGGGCCGGAGAAGTTCCAGCTTGCCGTGCGCTTGACGCAGATCACCTTCCCCTATCTGGCGCTCATCAGCATCGTGTCGCTGCTGGGCGGCATCCTCAATTCGCTGGATCGCTTCTGGGTGAACGCGGCGGCGCCGGTCCTGCTCAATATCTGCATGATCGTCGCGATCCTGTTCTTCCACGGCGATACGGCGGTCGAGACGGCCTATACCCAGGCCGTCGCCGTCACCGTTTCAGGCGTGATGCAACTGCTGTGGCTCATGATCTCCTGCCGTCAGGCGGGAGTGGTGCTGAAACTGGGCCTGCCGCGCCTGTCGCCGCAGGTGAAGCGGCTGCTGACGCTGATCGGCCCCGCCGCGCTGGGCGCGGGGGCGGTGCAATTCAACCTGCTCATCTCGACCAGCCTTGCCGCGCGCTTCTTGCCGCAGGGCGCGGTGAGCTATCTTTATTATGCGGACCGGCTCAATCAACTGCCGCTGGGGCTGATCGGCATTGGCGTGGGGACTGCGATCCTCCCGGCTCTTTCGCGCCAGATCGGGTCGGGAAATGAAGATGCGGCGAGCCACACGCAGAACCGGGCGATGGAGCTGTCGCTGTTCCTTGCCTTGCCCGCCGCCGTGGCGCTTTGCATATCGGCGACGCCGCTGATCCGGGGGCTGCTCCAGCATGGCGCGTTCACGCCCGCCGACACCATCGGCGCGGCAGGAGCTTTGGCAGCTTTCTCGGTCGGCGTTCCGGCCTATGTGCTTATCAAGGTGCTGACGCCCGGCTTCTATGCGCGGCAGGATACCAAGACGCCGGTGCGGGTCGCGGTCTTTTCCATGCTCTTCAACCTCGTCGGCAACCTGACGCTGATCTGGCCCTTCGGCCATGTGGGCGTGGCGGTTTCCACCGCGATTGCCGCATGGGTCAATGTGATCGTCCTCTATTGGCTGCTCCATCGGCGCGATCAGTTGCGGATGGACGCGCGCTTTCGGGCGAAGGCCGTGCGGATCATCGCGGCGAGCGCGCTGATGGGTGTGGCCTTGTGGTTCATGAACCCGCTCTTCGACCCCTATATGGCCAGGGGGTTGATGGAGCGCATCGTCGCGCTTGGCCTGTTGTGCGGCATCGGCGGTCTGGTCTATGGGGCGGCGTCCCTGATCTTCAGGGCCTACACCGTATCCGAACTGCGCGCGGCTCTGCGCCGCCCGCCCAAAGCGAGCTAAAACACAATGCGCGTCCTTTCCGGCATCCAGCCCACCGGCAATCTGCACCTTGGCAATTATCTGGGCGCGATCCGCAACTGGGTGCGGATGCAGGATGAGATGGACGAAGGCAGCCAGTGCTTTTTCTTCCTCGCCGACATGCACTCCATCACCATCCATGAAGGCCGCGAGCAGCGCATCCGCAATGTCCGCGACATGGCGGCCGCACTGGTGGCGGCGGGGATCGACCCGGACCGCTCGGTCCTCTTCAATCAGGCGCGGGTGCCCGCTCATGCGGAGCTATGCTGGTTGCTGAATGGAACCGCGCGGATCGGCTGGCTGAACCGCATGACCCAGTTCAAGGACAAGGCGGGCAAGGACCGGGAGGGCGCGTCGGTCGGCCTGTTCGTCTATCCGGTGCTGCAAGCCGCCGACATCCTTGTCTACAACGCCACCCATGTGCCGGTGGGCGAGGACCAGAAGCAGCATCTGGAGCTGGCGCGCGACATCGCCACTAAGTTCAACACCGATTTCGGCGTGGAGCTGTTCACCCTGCCCGATCCGATCATTCCGAAGGAATCGGCGCGCATCATGTCGTTGCGCGACGGCACGGCGAAGATGTCGAAATCCGACCCCTCAGACATGAGCCGCATCAACCTGACCGATGACGACGACGCCATCATGCAGAAGGTGAAGAAGGCCAAGACCGATCCCGAACCGCTGCCCGAAACGGCCGAAGGACTGGCCGGACGACCGGAAGCGAACAATCTCGTCGGCATCTATGCGACCCTGTCGAACCGGACGGCGGATTCGGTGTGCGCCGAATTCGCGGGCAAGGGCTTCGGCGCGTTCAAGCCGATGCTGGGCGAATTGCTGGTTGAAACGCTGCGGCCGATTCGCGAACGCTTCCTGGAGTTGCGGACGAACGACGAGGCCCTGGACGCAATCCTCGAAAAGGGCGCGGCCAAGGCTTCGGCGGCGGCGGAACCGACGCTGCGCGCGGCTTACGACGCCATGGGGCTGATGCGGTAGAGACGCGCCCCAGCGTTTGTTCGCGCGGCGGCACGGAGGAGGAGCATCCGATAAAGCATCGCGCCGGAAACACCATCGGCCTGTTTCGCTCCGCGTCTCGCGTGAACTCATTGGAAGTCCGTTGAAACGATTTGCGGAGGAGCACAAACCTTCACGCCGGTCCGTTTTCGCAGGCCATGACGGAACAAAGCCGTCGGCGGCGTCTTGGAAGGACAGAGCATGATTTGCGCCCGTGTGCCCCGCTCACGCGTTCAAACGATGTTCAGTTGCGTTTTGCTATGGCAGAGCGCAAGACTATTTGCAGGCTATGACGGCCTGATACAGGACGCAGAAAAATGATCCGTTTCAAGAAGATCGGCATGATTGCGGCGCCAGCATTGGCGCTGGCGGCGCTTTCGGGTTGCGCTACATCGTTCAAGGCGGACGTCGCCCGCTTCCAACAGCTTCCTGCCCCCGCCGGGCAGAGCTTCACTGTCGTCGCCGACGATCCCCGCCTCGCGGGCGGGCTGGAATTCAGCCATTATGCCGATCTGGTCGGCCAGCGCCTCAGCCAGACCGGCTATGTCCGGGCAGACGATCCTTCGCGCGCGGACCTGATCGTGCGCGTCTCCTATGATGTCGACAATGGCCGTGAGCGGGTGCGCTCGACCGGCTTCGCGCCCGACCCCTTCTATTATGGCGGATGGGGCTGGCGCGGACGCTGGGCGCGGCCATGGGGCTATGGCTTCTACGATCCGTGGCTGTTCGGCCCCGGCGGCGGCTATACCGATGTGACGAGCTACACCGTCTACACCAGCGACCTCACCATGAAGATCGACCGCGCCGCCGACAATCGCCGCCTGTTCGAGGGCAAGGCGAGCGCGCAGTCGCTGTCGAACAAGCTCACCTATCTGGTGCCGAACCTGATCGATGCGATGTTCACCGGCTTCCCCGGCCAGAGCGGCGAGAATGTGAAAATCACCCTGCCGCCCGAAAAGAAGGGCTGACGGCAGACATATAGGGCGGCTCCCAGCCAAGGCCCATCTGGCCCGGCGGTCGATCGATCGCCGGGTTTTCTTTTGGCGTTACAGGGTTTGCGAAGCCATGGTTGCACCATGGCTGCTTGCAGCCATTTTCCACCGTTCAATATCCGTCATCCCAGCGAAAGCCGAGATCGTCCTTAGGCTGGGTCGTGCCCAAGAAAAGAGATGCCAGCTTTCGCTGACATGACGGAAGAGGGACTCTGCAACATCCTCTCCCCACCCATGAAGCCATCCGGCACCGACTTCGCGATGGCCTTTAATTTACGCCGATCCGCCAGCCTTGGCAGGCAGTCCCGGCATCAAACATCGTCGCTGCCATAGGCTCCGCCTTCATTCTCCATCCGATCGAGCGCCCTTACATCCTTCGCCGTGAATTTCAGGCGAACGCCCACGCCGCCATCCTCGTCCTCCGGCAGGAATACGGCGCCTCCCGATTCCAGCACCTTTTGCAGACGCAAACCGGCATCCGCATCGAGTGTTCCCGCGCCGGTTTCGAAGGCCAGCAGATCGTCTTCGCTCACATCGGCTTTCTGCGCGACATGGGCACGGGGCCATCGCACCAATATCCTGGCCGCCCGCGCTTGAGGTCCGATGATTGTCACGCCAAGTCTCCTATCCATTGCATCAGGCCGATCATAAACGCTGACGACTCCGGTTTGTCCTATGGCAAGCGGCGCGCGGTCAGGATCTTCACCGGCTGCTCCAGCATCTGCCCCTTCATCACGCCCTCGCCCGCTGTCGGGGATTTGGGCGCGGCGAGGATCGCCTTCACCACATCCATGCCCTCGACCACATGGGCGAAGACCGCAAATCCCTGATTATCGCCGGGCACCTCGGGATGGGCGTCCATTGCAGGCATCTGGCCCAGCACGATGAAGAAATCCCCAGTCGCGCTGCCCGGCGCATAGCGGGCCATGGACAGCGCGCCATCGTCATGGGTGAGTCCGGTCTGTGTGGTCGGCTCATGCCTGATCGGCGGGAGCACGCGCGCGGGGTCGTTCTGCGCCCCGCCCTGCACGAAGCCATAGTCCGCCGCCCCCACGCCCCGGTAGAAGGACGTGCCGTCAAACCGCTTCTGATCGACATAGCGCAGGAAATTGGCCGCCGTGACCGGGGCCTTGGCCTCATGCACCGCGATCACGATCTTCCCCGCGCCGGTGTCGAGCGCGACGCGCACATCGGTGGACGGAGTGCTTGCGGGCGGCTGCGCCATGGCAGGCGTGAAGGCAAAGAGCGCAAGGAGCGGCAGGAGCAGCGAACGAATCATCATGATCCCGGAGCCTAAACCAACGCCCGCGCCTTTGTAATCGTCGAACCGGAGCCATTTCTTTACCGATTGGAAAGCGTTGCCGGGCGAAATGCGTCGCCAAAGGGGGCCGCGTGCATGTTGAAACGGATCAAAACGGATGAAGTGAAATTGGGCATGTTCCTCCACAAGATGGAAGGATCGTGGTTCTCGCATCCCTTCTGGCGCAGCAAGATGCTGCTGGACGATCCCGACCGACTTGAGGAGCTGAAGGCGAGCAAGGTCGAATGGGTGCAGATCGACACCGCGCGCGGAATCGATCCGGCGCCCGTCGAAGCGCCCGCGCCCCGTTCCTTCCATCCTGCGGAAAAGGATGTGAACGAACGGCTGTTCGGCCGCACCAGCACGCAGGGCGTGACGATCATGCGGCGCGCTCCCGTCCGGCCCAGCTCCGTCCCCCCGTCCTTCGATCCGCTGTCCAAGGAAAGGCTGCCGCTCCAGGCGGAGATGGCCCATGCCAACAAGCTGGCGCGCAAGTCCAGCCGGGCGATGAAGAAGGTCTTCGACGACGCGCGGCTTGGCAAGGCGATCAAGCTCAACCGGCTGCAACCGATGATCGAGGAGATTTCGAGTTCAATCCAGCGCAACCCCCATGCCTTCATGGCGGTGACACGGCTCAAGAATACGAGCGAATATCTCTACATGCATTCGCTGTCGGTCTGCGCGCTGATGATAAGCCTGGCGCAGCAATTGCGGCTCGGTCCCGACCAGGTGCAGGAGGCGGGCCTTGCCGGACTGCTGATGGATGTAGGCATGGGCCACGTGCCGCAGGAGACATGGGACAAGGGCGCGCCGCTGACGCCGGAGGAATGGGACGTGGTGAAGAGCCACACCACCCTTGCGCATGAGTTCCTGACACTGGGCGGCGAGATGCCCGGCACAGTGCTGGACGTATGCCTCCACCATCATGAGCGGATGGACGGCAGCGGCTATCCGCATGGATTGGCGGGAGATCAGATCAGCCTCTTTTCGCGCATGGCCGCAATCTGCGACACCTATGACGCGATGACCTCCGACCGCGTGCACCGGCAGGGTCAGGACCCCGCCGGGGCGCTGCTCAACATCGACCGGGCCAACACGCTCTACGATCCTGAGATTTTCGCGGCGTTCCAACAGGCGGTCGGCATCTATCCGATCGGTTCGCTGGTACGGCTGCGGAACCATCGGCTAGCCATCGTCGTGGATCAGAATCGGGACGATCTGACGCTGCCCAAGGTCCGCCCCTTCTACTCGCTGCAGACGCGGTCGTTCGAGAATGCGGCGGACATCGATTTGAGCCGCTGTTTCGGCAGCGACCAGATCGTCGCGCGTGAAACGCCCGAAGCATGGAACATCGCCGACTGGCCTACGGTCAGCGCCAAATTGCTCGCGCAGAAATCCTGATCAAGCGGGCGCCCTGAAGTCATGGCGGAGCGAACCGGGCATCAAGCACCGGTTCGCTCCGCCTCCCCCCTTCAACCCTCCAACTGCCGTTGCAGGGCGCGAATGTCCGCGTCGATATCGGGGTTGCTCTGCCGCAGGTCCTCGATGGTCCGGACGGCGTGGATGACGGTGCTGTGGTCGCGCCCGCCGAAGATGCGGCCGATTTCGGGCAGCGAGCGCGGCGTCATCTTCTTCGCCAGATACATGGCGACTTGACGTGGCCGCGCCACGGCGCGCGCGCGGCGCTTGGAGCGCATTTCCGCCGGGTCGATCCGGTAATGGGCGGCGCACGCCTTCTGGATTTCGTCCACGGTGATGCGGCGGGCATTGGCGCGCACCGCGTCCGCCAACATGCCTTGCGCGAACTCCAGGTCGATGGCGCGGCCCGTAAGCTGGCCATAAGCGACCAGCTTGTTGAAGGCCCCTTCCAGCTCGCGGACGTTAGAGCGGATCGAGCGGGCGAGAAAATCGATCACCGCGTCGGGCACCGGCGGATCGCCAGCCACCGCCCGTTTGCCTTCCAATATGGCGAGGCGCAGATCGAGATCGGCGGGCTGGATATCCGCGACAAGACCGCCCGCGAGGCGCGAGAGGATGCGCGCGTCGATCCCGTCCAGCATCTGCGGCGCGCGGTCGGCAGTGACGATGATGCGCGCGCCCGCGTCGATCAGGTCGTTGATCGTGTGGAGGAACTCCTCCTGCGTCGACCCCTTGCCCGCAATGAACTGGATGTCGTCGATCAGCAGCAGCCGCGCCGCGCGCAGCCGCGCCTTGAACGCCATCGTTTCATTGGCGCGCATGGCGTTCACGAACTCCATCATGAACCGCTCAGCCGACATGTAGAGCACCTGCGCCGACGGCGAATGCGCGGAAAAAGCAGTTGCGGCGGCGTGGAGCAGGTGCGTCTTGCCCTGGCCGGTGCCGCCATGCAGGAACAGCGGCGTGAAACGCGGCTGTTCCACGCCCGCCATCGCCTGCGCGGCGGAAAAGGCGAGATGATTGGAATCGCCAGTCACGAATTCATCGAATCTGTGGCGCGGGTGAAAATTGGAGGCCGGAGCGCTTTCCTCCGGCAGGGATGCGACGGCCTCTGCCTCATCCGAATCGCGCACGATCTGGAGCAGGCGCGGACCGGCCGAATCGGGGGCGCGCAGCAAGCGGATTTCCCGCACGCCCGCATTGGCGCAGCGCCAAGCCATGCGCAGCCGGTCGCCAAACTGGCCTGACACGAAATTCGCGCTGAAATCGGAAGCGAACAACAAGTCGAGCGTCTGCGAATCGGGGCAATAGGCGCCGAGCCGCGCGGGCTTCAACCACTGGTCGAAAAGACGCGCGCCGATGTCGCGACGCAGCCCCGCGCGGATCGCGGCCCAGGCGGAGTCCAGACGGACATCGTCCTCCCCCGTCTGTCCCTCCCGTCCATCCACCGCTGCGCTGTCCTTTATCAAAATTGCCGCCCCCTTAGCGTCCCCCGTTGCTGCAAACGGCGTGACAAACTTATCCCGAAAAGCAATGCTTTCCCGAGCGTTCTCGTCCCAACCAACAATTAGCAACAGCCGCTGAAAACGATTCGATCAGCAGCGAGAAGGAGAAAATAGACAGGCATTCTCCACCGGATCAAGGGCGGGACGGGTCAAAAAAATGAAATAAAGACGTTGACTCAGCAAAGCCGCCAAAAATTCGAAATTTGCATTTTTTCACATATTTTTCATGGGTTTAACCAACAAGCTTTTTGCCGCAACGCGTCGAATCGGTGGAAATCCGCCAATCCCGAAATGTGACAGTCCCATAAAACCCATATGAAAAAGCCCGCCCCGGACGTGCCGGAGCAGGCTGTCGATTTCAGGCCGGAGCCGAAAGTTCAGGCGAGGGCGCCGACGGCCTTGGTCAGGCGGCCGAACTTGCGGGCTGCGGTGTTCTTGTGCAGCACGCCGCGGGCGACGCCACGCGCAAGTTCCGGCTGGACGGTCTGGAGCGCGGTCGCGGCGGCGGTCTTGTCACCGGCGAGGATGGCGGCTTCCACCTTCTTCACCAGGGTGCGAATCCGGCTGATGCGGGCGCCATTGATTTCGGCGCGGCGCGCGTTGCGGCGGATGCGCTTCTTGGCTTGCGGCGTATTGGCCATTCTTGTCCTCGGCTTGCAAATCTCGTGAAAGAACCGCCCGGAATCGCCCTGGCGGCTCGTGAAGGCTGGCCCCTTACAGGGATTGAAGCATAGCGTCAACCAATGCGGTCACGCTATTTCTGGCATTTCGGGCAGTAAAAGGTCGATCGTCCGCCGTCCACGCGCCGCTCTACCACGCCGCCGCACGGGCATGTTTCCCCTTCCCGGCCATAGACGCGCCATTGTTTGGAAAAATAGCCAAGCTCGCCGTCGGGCCGCGCATAATCACGCAGCGTGGAACCGCCCGCCACGATGGCGGCGGAGAGGACTGCGCGAATCGATTCGACCAGCAGGGCAAGGCGCGGACGCGTGATCTTCCCCGCCGCGCGAGTCGGCGCGATGCCCGCCATGTTCAGCGCCTCGCACACATAGATGTTGCCAAGGCCCGCGACGATCCGCTGGTCGAGCAGCGCGGCTTTGATCGACGTCGCCTTGCCTTTCAGCGCCCGCGCCAGCGTGGCGGGCGTGAAGTCCGGCCCCAGCGGCTCCGGCCCCATGCGAATGAAGGGAGCATAGCCCGCCCACGCGTCGCTCCGCACCAGATCGAGCGAACCGAAGCGGCGCGGATCGTTGAGCGAAAGCAGCCGCCCCGTCCCTGTCTCGATCAACAGGTGGTCATGCGCGCCGATCTCCGCCGGATCGATCCGCCAGCGTCCCGACATGCCGAGATGGAAGATGAGCGTGTCGCCCCTGTCAGTGCCGATCAGGCCATATTTCGCCCGGCGCGACAGGCTAGTGACGGTCGCGCCCGTCAGCCGCTGGCGCAGGTCGACGGGAATCGGGAAGCGCAGGTCAGCGCGGCGCGGCTCGACTCGCGCCAGCATCGCTCCATCAAGGACGGAACGCAGGCCCGCGACAGTGGTTTCGACTTCGGGAAGTTCAGGCATGAGACATTCTGTAGCGATCCCCATGCGATAATCCCAGCATCACGGCTGGCATGGTTCCCAAAGTCCGGCTAGAGCGCTTTGCCATGAACGACACCGCATCCTTCGGCTATCGCGATGTGGACGCCGCTGAAAAGCAGGGCATGGTCCGCGCGGTCTTTTCCAACGTCGCGTCGAAATACGACCTGATGAACGACGCCATGTCGGGCGGCGCGCATCGGTTATGGAAGGACCAGTTCGTGAACCGCGTGAAACCGCGCAAGGACGAGCAGATCCTCGACATGGCGGGCGGCACGGGCGACATCGCCTTTCGGATGCATCGCCACGGCGCGCGGGTGACGGTGTCCGACATCAATCCCGAAATGCTGGCCGTAGGCGTCGAGCGGGCGAAGAAGAAGGGCTATGAGGGCCTGATCTGGTCGGAGCAGAATGCGGAGGAGCTGACCTTCGGCGACCGAGCTTTCGACGCCTATACGATCGCCTTCGGCATCCGCAACGTGACGCATATCGACAAGGCGCTACGGGAAGCACACCGGATATTGAAGTTCGGCGGGCGCTTCTTCTGTCTGGAGTTCTCGACGACGACATGGCCGGGCTTTGCTGATGTCTATGATGTCTACTCGCACCGGCTGGTGCCCAAGCTGGGCAAGCTGTTCGCCAATGACGAGGACAGCTACCGCTATCTGATCGAATCGATCCGCCGCTTCCCGCCCATGCCGAAATTCGAGGGAATGATCCGCGAGGCCGGTTTCGTGAACACGAAGGTCGAGCCGATATTGGGCGGACTGGTGGCGATCCATAGCGGCTGGAAGATCTAGAGCGCCGTGCCTTCCCACGTCACGCATATCTGGCGGCTGCTGAAATGGGGCCGCACGCTGGCGCGGCATGGCGCGTTGCGCGGGATCGAGCGCGATCCGCTGACCCCCGCGCCCGTGCGGCGGCTGGTGCGGCTGGCTCGCTTCGGCGCGCGCGTGCCGAAACAACCGCGCTATGCCGATGCGTTTCAGGCCATCGGCCCCGCTGCGATCAAGCTGGGGCAGACGCTCGCGACTCGGCCCGATCTGGTCGGCGACGAGGCAGCGAACGACCTGCTGCGCTTGCAGGACGCCCTGCCGCCCGTGCCGGTCGCGATCATCCGCGCGCAGATCGAACAGAGTTTCGGGCGGCCGCTGGAGGCCGTCTACAGCCGTTTCGATGACGTGCCGGTGGGCGCCGCTTCCATCGCGCAGGTGCATCGCGCCGTCACCACCGATGGCCGCGATGTGGCGGTGAAGGTGATCCGCCCCGGCGTGATCGACCGCTTCAATCGCGACATACAGACTTATGAATGGGGCGCCGCGCATCTGGAGATGCTGGGCGGGGAAGCAGCACGCCTGCGCCCACGCCTCGTCATCGCCAATATGAAGCGCTGGACGGCGCGCGAACTCGACCTGCGGCGCGAGGCAGCGTCAGCCTCCGAACTCGCCGAAGCGATGGAGGCGATGCCCGGATACCGCATCCCCGCCATCGACTGGGACCGCACGACCGGCAAGGTCATGACGATGGAGTGGGTCGACGGCGTCAAGATCTCTGACCGCGACGCACTGATCGCCGCCGGACATGACGTGAAGGACATCGCGGCGCGGCTCGTCAACGCATTCCTGCGGCAGGCGATCGCGGAAGGTTTCTTCCACGCCGACATGCATCAGGGGAACCTGTTCGTGACGGCGAACGGCGATATCGTCGCCATCGACTTCGGCATCATGGGCCGGATCGACCGCCGCGCGCGCATGTGGCTGGCCGAGATTCTCTACGGCCTCATCACCGGCAATTATCGGCGCGTCGCCGAAATCCATTTCGAGGCGCAATATGTGCCCGCCCATCATGACGTGGCGGAGTTCGCGACCGCGCTGCGCGCCGTGGGCGAGCCGATGCGCGGCAAGCCGGTGCGCGAACTGTCGGTCGGCGGGATGCTGGACGGCCTGTTCGCTATCACCCGCGATTTCGACATGCAGACGCAGCCGCACCTGTTGCTGCTGCAAAAGACGATGGTGATGGTGGAGGGCGTGGCGACCACACTCGATCCCGACATCAACCTGTGGGAAACGAGCGGCCCCTATGTGAAGGAATGGCTGCGGACCGAACTGGGGCCGGAAGCCAAGGCCGCCGACACGCTGATCGAGAATTGGCGCACGCTGCAACGCTTGCCGGGGCTGGTGCGGCGGATCGAGGACGCCTTTCCCGAAAAGGGCGGCGCGCCCCCGCCTCCGCCGCTGAGCGAAGTCAGGGTCATCCGCATCGGCGGCGGCTGGCGCTATGCCGTGGTGGCGGCCATCGCGGCGGCGGCTGGAGCGATCGTTACGGCGCTGCTACATCTGCATATATGACTCAGCCTCGCGTCCTTCTCATCATCTCCGGCGGCATTGCGGCTTATAAGTCGTTGGAGCTTGTCCGGCTGCTGCGAAAGCGCGGCATCGCGGTGCGCGCCGTGCTGACGGCGGCGGCGGAGAAGTTCGTGACGCCGCTGTCGCTGGGCGTGCTGACCGAGGATCATGTCTATGGCGACATGTTCGACCTGAAGGAAGAGCGCGAGATCGGGCATATCCAGCTCTCGCGCCAGGCCGATCTGGTCGTGGTCGCGCCCGCCACCGCCGACATATTGGCCAAGATGGCGGCGGGCATCGCCGACGATCTGGCCACGACGCTGCTGCTCGCCACCGACAAGCCGGTGCTGGCGGTGCCCGCGATGAACGTCCGCATGTGGCATCATGCCGCGACGCAGCGCAACCTCGCGCAGCTTCGTGAGGACGGCGTGCACATCATGGAGCCGGACAGCGGCGAGATGGCCTGCGGCGAATATGGCAGGGGCCGCCTGCCCGAACCGGAGCAGATCGCGGCGGAGATCGCGCGGCTGATCGCCCTGCCCTCGCCCACCGATCCTCTGATGGGCCAGCCGGATTTCGAAGGGCCGGAACTGCCGTTGACGGGCAGGCATATCCTCATCACCGCCGGGCCGACGCATGAGCCGATCGACCCGGTGCGTTACATCGCCAACCGATCGTCGGGCAAACAGGGTTTCGCCATCGCCGGCGCCGCCGCGCGGGCAGGCGCGCGGGTGACTTTGGTCGCCGGGCCGGTGAACCTCCCTACGCCGCAAGGCGTGGAGCGCATGAACGTGGAAACCGCGCGGGAGATGATGGCGACGGTCGAAGCGGCCCTTCCCGCCGACGCCGCGATCATGGTCGCCGCCGTCGCCGACTGGCGCACGGCGGACGCGGCCGGGCAGAAGATCAAGAAGGACGGATCGGGCAAGCCCGCGCCGCTTTCGCTGGTTGAAAATCCCGACATCCTCGCGACGCTCGGCAAACATGGGCAGCGCCCCACGCTGCTGATCGGCTTCGCCGCCGAAACCGAAAAGGTCGCCGACCATGCCCGCGCGAAGCTGGCGAAGAAGGGCGCAGACTGGATCGTCGCCAACGACGTATCAGGCGACGTGATGGGCGGCGACGCGAACAGCGTTCACATAATCACGGCCGACGGCATCGAAAGCTGGGAAAACCTGCCCAAGGATGTTGTCGCCACCCGCCTCATCGAAAAGGTCGCCCATGCCCTCTCCGCTCGTCCCGATTGAAATAAGGCTCAAGCGCCTGCCCCATGGCGAAGGGTTGCCCGCGCCCGCTTATGCGACCGAACATGCGGCAGGCATGGATGTGGTATCGGCGGAAGATGTCACGATTGCACCCGGCGGCCGCTATGCCGTTGCAACCGGCTTCGCCATGGCCATCCCCGAAGGCTATGAGGTGCAGGTGCGCCCGCGTTCGGGCCTGGCCTTGAAGCATGGCATCAGCCTGCCCAACACGCCGGGCACCATCGACGCCGATTATCGCGGCGAACTCAAGGTGATCCTCATCAACCTGGGGGACGCACCCTTCGTCATCGCGCGCGGCGACCGCATCGCACAGTTGGTGGCCGCCCCGGTCCAGATGGCGCGCTTCGCCCAAGTCAAGGAACTGGACGACACCGCGCGGGGTTCAGGGGGTTTCGGCTCCACCGGCATCGGCTCCTCATGACCCTCACCGACGACCAGCTTGAACGCTATGCGCGCCACATCGTCCTCAAGGAGATTGGCGGCGCGGGACAGGCGCGGCTGCTGTCGGCGGATGTGGCGGTGATCGGCGCGGGCGGCATCGGCAGTCCGGCGATCCTCTATCTGGCCGCGGCGGGCGTCGGCACCATCCGGGTGATCGACGATGACGCGGTGGCGCTCTCCAACTTGCAGCGGCAAGTGCTGTTCGGCAACGCCGACATCGGCGCGTCTAAGGCGGAGGCCGCCATGGCCGCCATCGCCCGGCTCAATCCCGATGTGAAGCTGATCCCCATCAACGCCCGCATCGATGCGGAAAATGCAGGGTTGATGCTGCGCGAGGCGGACGTGGTGCTGGATGGCTGCGACAGTTTCGCGTCGCGCCTCGCGGTCGCCGACGCCGCGCAGGCGCAGCGTATCCCGCTGGTGTCGGCTGCGGTCGGCCCGTTCGAGGGGCAACTCGCCACCTATCGCGGATGGGAAAGGGACAAGCCCTGCTATCGCTGCCTTGTCGGGACGCCGGAGGACGCGGCGGAGCGCAATTGCGCGGAAACCGGCGTTATCGGCGCACTGACCGGCGTGATGGGCAGCCTCGCCGCGCTGGAGGTGATCCGCGCGCTGGTTCCCTTTGGCGAGGACAGCGCGGGCAAGCTGCTGCTCTGCGACCTGCTCTCCATGCGGTTCCGCACCCTTACGGTGTCCAAGGACCCGGCCTGTCCCGCCTGCGCGGTGGAACTGTGCGCGAACTGAGGATCATCGTTGCCTGCGCGGATTCAGAGCGGTTGCGCGCCGCCCTGGTGACGGCATCGGCGCAGGCGGCGCTGGGCGGCAAGGCAGCAGTATTCCTGCAACTCGACGCCGTGGCCCTGCTGCGCGCGCCCATCGCGGCCCGCCTGGACGACGCGCATGAAGCGGCGGGTCTGCCGACGCTGGCGCTGCTGCTGGAGGACGCGGTCGCTTTAGGCGTCGCGCTCTTCGCCTGCCAGAGCGGATTGGCGCTGTCGAACCTGTCCGCGAGCGACCTGCCCAAAGGCGTGGAGATGAGCGGCCCGATCGCTTTCCTCCAGCAGACCAGCGACGCCGCCCGCCTCCTGTTCGCCTGACCCGGGCACAGCCCTTCTATTGACAGGCGGGATGGCCCATTTAAGGGGAAGGCGCGGCCTTTGCGCCCATCCACATAAATGAAAGTCATCCCGTGTCCGCCATGCTCAAGATCACCCTGCCCGATGGTTCCGTGCGCGAAGTCGCGCCCGGCACTACCCCGGCGGACATTGCGGCGGCGATCGGGCCGGGCCTGGCCAAGGCCGCCATCGCGGCGCGGGTCGATGGCGAGCTGCGCGACATCACGCGCCCGCTGGAGGCAGACGCCGCGCTCGCGCTGGTGACGGCGAAGGATGAGGCCGCCGCGCTGGAACTGGCGCGTCACGATTTCGCGCATCTGCTGGCCGAAGCGGTGCAGCAACTCTTTCCCGGCACGCAGATCACTTTTGGACCCGCGACCGAGGACGGCTTTTACTACGACTTCGCGCCCGATCCGAAGCGCGGGCCCTTCACCGAGGAAGACCTGCCCGTCATCGAGGAAAAGATGCGGGAACTCATCCGCGCCGACAAGCCGCTGCGCCGCGAAGTGTGGAGCCGCGAGGACCTGATCGCGCGCTGGCAGGCGGAGGGGGAGACGTTCAAGGCGCAGTGGGCCGCTGAACTGCCCGAGGGCGAGGAACTGACGGTCTACTGGTCGGGCAATGACTGGCTCGACATGTGCCGGGGGCCGCACCTCGCCTCGACGGGAAAGCTCGACCCGCAGGCGTTCAAGCTGACCCGCGTGTCGGGCGCTTACTGGCGCGGCGATCAGAAGAACGCGATGCTTTCGCGCATCTACGGCACCGGCTGGCTCAACAGGAAACAGCTCGACGCGCATCTTCACATGCTGGAGGAAGCGGGCAAGCGCGACCATCGCAAGCTGGGCGCGGAAATGGACCTGTTTCACCTCCAGGCTGAAGCGCATGGCTCCGTCTTCTGGCACCCCAAGGGCTATATCATCTGGCGGCAACTGGAATCCTACCTCCGCCGCCGGCTCGACGCGGCGGGCTATCAGGAAGTGAAGACGCCGCAGATCATGGACGCCCGCCAGTGGGAGCAATCAGGCCACTGGGGCAAATATCGCGAGAATATGTTCGTCATCCCCGACGAGGTGCCGAACACCGAGGATGAAGGTCCGGTCGTATCGCATGACGCGGCATGGATGGCGCTTAAGCCCATGAACTGCCCCGCGCATGTCCTGATCTTCCGCCAGGGGATCAAGAGCTATCGCGATCTGCCGCTCCGCATGGCGGAAATGGGCTGCTGCCACCGCAACGAACCGCATGGCGCGCTGCACGGCCTGATGCGCGTGCGCCAGTTCACGCAGGACGACGCGCATATCTTCTGCCGCGAAGACCAGCTGGTGAGTGAGGTCGCGCAATTCTGCGACCTGCTGGATGTGGTATATAAGGATCTGGGCTTCGCGGACTATGCCATCAAGCTGGCGCTCCGCCCGGAAAAGCGGTTCGGCACCGACGAAATGTGGGACTGGTCCGAACAGTCGCTGCGCGATGCCGTCGCCGCGACGGGCCGCAACACGGCCGAATGGGGATGGGAAGAATTACCGGGCGAAGGCGCCTTCTACGCGCCCAAGCTGGAGTTCCACCTGACCGACGCGATCGGGCGGACCTGGCAGGTCGGCACGATCCAGACCGACACGGTGCTGCCCGAACGACTCGACGCCAGCTATGTGGGCGAGGACGGCGAACGGCACCGGCCGGTGATGCTCCACAGGGCGATCCTGGGCAGCTATGAACGCTTCATCGGCATATTGATCGAACATTATGCGGGCAAATTTCCGCTCTGGCTCGCCCCTGTTCAGGCGGTCGTGGCGACCATCGTATCGGATGCGGACCCTTATGCACAGGAAGTTGTCGAGAAGCTCCGTGCCGCCGGAATCCGCACCGAAGCGGACGTACGGAACGAGAAGATCAACTACAAGGTGCGCGAGCATAGCCTTGCAAAAGTGCCCAATCTGCTGGTCGTCGGACGGCGCGAGGCGGAGGAAGGCACGGTGGCGCTGCGCGAACTGGGCAAGGAGGGGCAGACCATCCTTTCGCTCGACGACGCCATCGCCCGACTTGCAAAAGAGGCGCTGGCTCCCGATATGCGGTGAGGCTGCCATGTCACAGAGGGACCGGCAATCCGCAACTGCGGACTTGCCGCCCCTTTCGGCTTTGCGCTAAAGGCGCATCCACCGACATTTTTTGAACGACCACAGGAGATACCGCTATACGTCCCCCAATGATGCGCCGTCCAATGGCGCCGCCGCCGAAGTCCGGTCCCCGTTATAATGAGTTCATCACCGTACCCAAGGTGCGGGTGATCGACGACGAAGGCGAAAATCTGGGCGTGATGTTGACGCAGGAGGCGATGGAGCGCGCTTACGAGATCGGGCTGGACCTGGTCGAAGTGTCGCCGACCGCCGATCCGCCGGTCTGCAAGTTTCTGGACATCGGCAAGTTCAAATACGAAGCCCAGAAAAAGGCGAATATCGCCCGCAAGACGCAGCGGACGCAGGAACTCAAAGAGATCAAGATGCGTCCCAACATCGACGATCATGACTATGATACGAAGATGAAGAAGGTGCATGATTTCATCGGCGAAGGCGACAAGGTGAAGATCACCCTGCGCTTCCGCGGCCGCGAATTGTCGCACCAGCAGCTCGGCATGCAGTTGCTCCAGCGCGTCGCGGAAAATGTGGCGGAGATCGCCAAGGTCGAAGCCTATCCCCGCATGGAAGGCCGCCAGATGCTGATGGTGCTCGCGCCGAAATAAGCGGTGCGCTTTCCTTCGAATAGCACGCCATCGGGCGGAGACTGGCAACAGGCTCCGCCCGATGGCTTTTGGCGGACAACGGGATTCGGCCATTTCCGCCATTCACTATCCGTCATCCCAGCGAAAACCGGGATCTTCCTTGGGCTGGGTCGCGCCTAAGAAGAGAGATGCGTGCTTTCGCTGGGATGGCGGATAGTGAACGTCCCTCACATGGGAAAACACGCCTTCCAAGCCCCAAAAGCGGCGGCCAGCGCCGCGAAAAGTGCAAGAAGGATACCGTCAGCGCGCCGCATATTCCGCCGTCGGCGCGGCGTTGGCGTAGGGCGCGATCATCGACGGCTCTTCATGATGGAAAACGAACATGCCGATCGTCCCAAGGACGAATCCGCCCAGAAAGCGAAGAAACAGGTCGGATCTCAAAAAGGCCTTCATGGGCATCTTGTCCTCGGGTCGCTTTCCGCAGCCAGCGCCCTATTGTCGATGAGTGCCCATGAACATTCATCGGAAGGCGGCCGGCTGCGGCAAAGGAAACCAAGTTTCGGTTCGAAACGCGATATAGAACGCGCCGCGCCAATCGCAAGACGGCGCGGCGGGGAAAAGACCGTTTTCCTCTTCTCATCGCCGCCTCCCGTTCTGTTGCCAACCGAATGATGGGCTTGGGGCGAGCTACCATAGCTGAGTCGCACCGTCTTCGCGCTCTGGCCGGTCGCAAAGGCTCTACGAAAGGCCCACGCGATAGCAAGAAGAATGGCGGATAACAGAAGCCGTGTCTTTTTGGTCGTTTCTGGACATTCCAGTCCTGTCCACTATAGCCTCCCCGGCGTGGCGCCTCTTTCGGGTTTCCGGCCCGCGCGCTTTCCCCCTTCGAGCCTGATCAACAAAAGGAGCGCTTGGCAATGGCGTGGCTGATTCTCGGCATCGCGGTCGTCACTGAAATCATCTGGGCGCTCAGCCTCAAATGGGCCGCCACCGTCGGCCAGTGGCAAGCGGCGCTGGTGCCCATCACCTTGAGCTTCGTGAACATGGGCCTGCTGGCGCTGGCGATGAAGGGCCTGCCCGCCGGAACCGCCTATGCGATCTGGACCGGCCTTGGCGCGGTGGGGGTCATCATCGGCGGGGTGATCCTCTTCGGCGACCGGGTGACGCCGGTGCAGGCGGCTTTCATGGCGCTGACCGTGATCGGCGTGGTAGGGACCAAACTGTTCGCCTCGGCGTGACGCGCTGCAACATAGGGTGCGGTCATGCGTTTGGTGGACAAGCTGCATTCATATGGACCCTGTTATGCCCCCGCTTCGATGAGTCTTGACCGCCGTTCCCTCCTGACCGCGTCGCTTGCGGCGTTCCTGACTTTACCCATGCCGCGCCGGGCCTTCGCTCTCGCCGCCAATGACGTGGCGCGGGTGGACGACCTTATTTCCCGCATGACGCTGGAGGAGAAGGCCGGGCAAATGACCTGCCTTGCCGACAGTTTCCGCCCGTTCAACCCGCCGAACCCCCAGGTAGGCATCCAGGATGAAAAGCGCCTCGCCGGGGAAATCCGCAAGGGGCGCGTCGGGTGCCTCTTCAACGGCATCGGCGTGGCGGGCGGACGCCGTGCCCAGGACATCGCGGTCAAGGACAGCCGCCTCGGCATCCCGCTGCTCTTTGCAGGCGACGTGATCCACGGCCTCAAGACCATCTTCCCGGTGCCGCTGGGCGAAGCGGCCAGCTTCGATCCGGAACTGGCGCGCAGAACATCCCGCGCCATGGCGGTTGAAGCGACGGCGGCGGGCCTGCACCTGACCTTTGCTCCCATGGTCGATGTGGCGCGCGACCAGCGCTGGGGCCGCGTGGTGGAAGGGGCGGGAGAGGATGTGACCCTCACCAGCCTTTTCGCCGCCGCCCGCGTGCGCGGGTTTCAGGGGGGCGACCTCCGCCGTGATGACAGCCTGCTCGCCTGCCCCAAGCATTTCGCCGCCTATGGCGCGGTCGCTGCGGGCCTGGAATATGGCAATGTCGACATTTCGGACGAGACGCTGCGGGAAACGCATCTCCCGCCCTTTGGCTCTGCCTTCGCGGCGGGCGCGCTCACGACCATGGCGGCCTTCAACGAGATCAACGGCGTCCCCGCCACCGCCGACCGCGAGCTTCTGACCGACCTCCTCCGGGGCGAGATGGGTTTCCGGGGCTTCGTCTTTTCCGACTATACGGCGGACGAGGAACTGGTCGCCCATGGCTTCGCGCAGGACGACCGGGACGCCGCGCGCCTTGCGGTGCTGGCCGGGGTCGACATGTCGATGCAGAGCGGCCTCTTCATCAAATATCTGCCCGATCTGGTGAAGAGCGGCGCGGTGCCCGAAGGCACCATCGACGTCGCCGTCCGCCGCATCCTCTATGTGAAGGCCGCCATCGGCCTGTTCGACAATCCCTATCGCTCGCTGGACGAAGCTGCGGAAAAGAGCCGCATCGCCACACCGGGCCATCGCGCGCTCGCCCGCGAATCCGCCACCCGCTCGGTTGTGCTGCTCAAAAATGAGGGCGTCTTGCCCCTCGCCCCAACGGGGCGGCAGAAAATCGCCCTCATCGGTCCCTTCGGCGAGGACAAGGCGAATCTCTATGGGCCATGGGCTTTCTATGGCGATCCCGACAAGGGCGTGGACATTGCCACCGGCTTGCGCGCCGTGATGCCCGATCCGTCGCTGCTCACCATCGTCAGGGGTTGCGGCGTCCGCAAACCGATAGACGATGGCATCGCAAAAGCGGTGGAAGCCGCCAAGGCCGCCGACATCGTCCTCCTCGCCATCGGCGAATCGCAGGACATGTCCGGCGAGGCCCAGTCTCGCACCGTCATCGAAATCCCCGCCGCGCAGCAGGCGCTGGCCGATGCCGTCGCCGTGACCGGAAAGCCGGTTATCATCCTGCTCCGCCACGGCCGCGCACTGGCGTTGCATGATGGCGTGGCGAACGCGCAGGCGATCCTGGCGACATGGTTCCTCGGCTCCGAAACCGGCCACGCCATCGCCGACCTTCTCTTTGGCAAGGCGGACCCGTCCGGCAAGCTCCCCGTCAGTTTCCCATGGGAATCGGGGCAGGAGCCCTTCTTCTACGATCGCAAATCCACCGGGCGTCCCGTCACCGACAATGGCGGCACCGAATATAAGGCGCGCTATGCCACCACCGACAACAGCGCCCGCTTTCCCTTCGGCCACGGCCTGTCCTATACGCAATTCGTGCTGGAGGACTTGAAGCTTTCCGACACCGCGCTGCGCTGGGACCGCGCTATCGAGGTGACGGCGCGCGTCCGCAACACCGGCGACCGTCCCGGCAGCGAAGTGGTGCAACTCTACACCCGCGATCGGGTCGCCAGCCGCACTCGCCCGATCCGCGAGTTGAAGCGCATCGAGCGCGTGACGCTTAGCCCCGGACAAAGCAAGCTGGTCCGCTTCTCTTTGTCGCGGGTCGATCTGGAGTTTGTGGGATCGGGCAACAAGCGCATTGCGGAGCCGGGATTGTTCGACCTGTGGCTGGGGCAGTCCTCTCTCGGCGGCCTACATGCCCAGTTCACGCTTTATGCGGAACAGCCCGCGAAGAAAGGGTAAGGGTGATCCCTGAAACTGGGTGAGTTGAACGGCGGTTATAGGTGGATTCCCACCGCTCCTCGCTGGGATGACGGATGTTGAATGTCGGAAGATGACCATGAACGGCCGCCGCGTCTTCTCTGCCCTCACCGGTTTCCCCCCGCCGATAAAATAGGCTAGGGGGCCGCCATGCTTAACTTGAACGGTATCACCGTGCGCCTCGGCGGCCGCACCATTCTTGACCGCGCCGCCGCCGCGCTGCCGCCGCGCAGCCGGGTCGGCCTCATCGGCCGCAACGGAGCGGGCAAGTCCACGCTGATGAAGGTGATGATCGGCCAGATCGACCCGGACGAAGGCAGTTGCGACATGCCCCGCGACACGCGGCTGGGCTATATCGCGCAGGAAGCCCCTGCCGGCACCGCCACGCCCTTCGAAACGGTGCTCGCCGCCGACAAGGAGCGCGCGGCCCTGATGGCGGAGGCGGAGCATACCGAAGACCCCGACCGCCTCGGTCACATCTATGAGCGGCTGAACGCCATCGACGCCTACACCGCCCCCGCCCGCGCCGCCCGCATCCTCGTCGGCCTCGGCTTCGACGAGGAGATGCAGGGCCGCCCGCTCGACAGCTATTCGGGCGGCTGGAAGATGCGCGTGGCCCTTGCCGCGCTGCTCTTTTCCGAGCCGGAGCTGCTACTGCTCGACGAACCGTCCAACCATCTCGACCTTGAAGCGACGATGTGGCTGGAAAGCTTCCTCAAAAACTATCGCGGCACCGTGGTCGTCATCAGCCATGAGCGCGACCTGCTCAACAATGTGGTCGACCACATCCTGCATCTGGAGGGAGGCAAGGTGACGCTCTACCCCGGCGGCTATGACGCCTTCGAGCGCCAGCGCGCCGAACGCCTCGCCCAGCAGGAAGCCGCCCGCTCGAAACAGCAGGCCGAACGGGAGAAGTTGCAGGATTACATCGCCCGCAACTCCGCGCGCGCCTCCACCGCGAAGCAAGCCCAGTCCCGCGCCAAGGCGCTCGCCCGGATGCAGCCCATCGCGGCGGCTATCGAAGATCCGACGCTGGCCTTCACCTTCCCCAGCCCGCCCGAACTGCGCCCGCCGCTCATCACCATGGACATGGCGGCGGTCGGCTATGGCGACACGCCGATCCTGAAGCGTGTCAACCTGCGCATCGACCCGGACGACCGCGTCGCGCTGCTCGGCCGCAACGGCAATGGCAAGACCACGCTCGCCCGCCTGATGGCGGCGCAGCTTGCGCCGATGGAAGGCGCGATGAATGCGTCGGCCAAGATGAGCGTCGGCTATTTCACCCAATATCAGGTGGAGGAACTGGACGTTACCGGCACGCCGCTTGAACATATGAGCCGCGTGATGAAGGGCGCGACACCCGCCGCCGTCCGCGCCCAGTTGGGGCGCTTCGGCTTTTCCGGCGAGCGCGCCACGCAGAAGGTCGGCAGCATGTCGGGGGGCGAGAAAGCGCGCCTCGCCCTCGCGCTCATCACCCGCGATGCGCCGCATCTGCTGATCCTCGACGAGCCGACCAACCACCTCGACGTCGACAGCCGCGAGGCGCTGGTGCAGGCGCTCAACGAATATTCCGGCGCGGTGGTGATCGTCAGCCACGACCGCCACATGATCGAACTGGCCGCCGACCGCCTCGTGCTGGTGGATGGCGGCACCGCACAGGAATTTGCGGGCAGCCTCGACGATTATACCGACATCGTCCTGCGCAAGGCGGACAGCAACGGCAGCGGCGGCGACACGCCCAAGCCCGACCGCAAGGCCGAAAAGCGCAACGCCGCGCAATGGCGCGAAAAGCAGAAGGCGTTGAAAGCCGCTGTCGGCAAGGCGGAAAAGGAAATGGCGACGCTGGGCGCGGAACGCACCCGCATCGATCAGGCGCTGTTCGACCCCAAGTCAGCGACCGGCGCGGAGGCGAAAATGAGCATGACCGACCTGATGGTGAAGCGCGCCGCCGTCGAAAGGAAACTGGAAGCCGCCGAGGAAGCCTGGATGGAAGCCAGCGCCGCGCTGGAAGCGCTTTAGGCGCTTATTCCGTCTCGTCGGCCAGCGGTCCTTCCATCCCGCCGGGACGGCGCATCCGCGTCACAATGTTCCACGTCGCGATGAACAGCGATGCGATCACCGGCCCGATGATGATGCCGTTGATCCCGAACAGCTCGATCCCGCCCAGCGTGGTGATCAGCACGACATAATCGGGAATCCGCGTTTCCCGCCCGACAAGGATGGGGCGCAGCACATTGTCGACCATCCCGATCACGAAGATTCCGCAAAAGACGAGGATCAGCCCCTTCACCAGCGCACCGGTCGCCAGCAGGTAGATCGCGACCGGCACCCAGACGAGGCCGGTGCCGACGGCGGGCAACAGGGACGCGCATCCCATCAGCACGCCCCACAGCAGCGCGCCCGGTATCCCCAGCGCCCAGAAAGCGATGCCGCCGATCAGCCCCTGCACGATGGCGACCACCAGGCTGCCCTTGATGGTCGCGCGCACGACGATGACGAACTGCTGCATCAGCGCATGGCGCGGGGTGGCGCGCAGGGGCGCGGCCCTGTCGAGCATCGCGACCAGATTGCTCCCGTCGCGCAGCAGGAAGAAAGTGAGATACAGCATCACGCCCAGCGCCAGCACGAAACCCATGGCGCTTTGCCCGATGGAGAGCGCCTGCCCCGCGAGCGTTTGGAAGCTCGACGCGATTCCGTCGGTCAACATGTCCCGCACCGTGGCGAAATTGGTGATGCCCAGCCGTTCCAGCCATGCCGAAGCCCAATCGGGCAGGCTGGCCTGAAAGCGATTGAATATCTCCGCGATATTGATCTGGCCCGATTGCAGGCGGCCGTAAAAATAGCTGGCCTCCTGCACCAGCGCCATCGCCAGCACGATGGCGGGCACGATGACGATGGCCAGGATGAGGAGCAGCGTCAGCAGCGCCGCGCCGTTGCGCCGTCCCGGCATTGCCGCCAGCAGTTGCTGGTTCACCGGCGCGAACAGGATCGCCACGATCACGCCCCACAGGATCGCCGCGCCGAAAGGCTCGATCACCCAGGCAAAGGCGATGGTGACGAGCAGGACGAGGGCGAGAAAGACTCCGTCCTCGATGCGCGTGCTCTGCGGTTTGTCAGCGTTCATGGATCAGCCAATGCCATGCTTTCGGGTGCAAATCCATGACCCTCCGGTAGCTCTACCGCCGAGCAGCGGAGAAACTGAAATCCACCGATACGCTGGGGTCCAGCCCGCTGCTGCTGTCCCCGTTCCCGACGCCGAAGGGCGCGCGGGCGATGGTGGCGGAGCCTGAGACCTTCCGCCTGTCGCCGCTGCCCGACAGGGTGAAGCGGATGCTTTGCCGACGGCTCACGCCTTTGAGCGTCAGCGTGCCGGACGCGCGATAGCCGTTTGCGCCCGTCTTCTGCGCCCCCTTGGCGACGAAGCGCGCGGAGGGATGCGCGGCCGTGCCGAAAAACTCGTCGCCCGCCAGCATCCCGTCCTGATAGGCATTGCCCACGCTTGCGCTGGCGAGGTCTATGTCGACGCGGATGTCGGCGCTTTCGGGATGGTCGGGGTCCATCGCGATCTTCGCCGTCCACCTGGAGAAGCTGCCGCTGATCGTCTCACCGCCATTGCCGACGGAAAAGCCGATCCGTCCGCCCGGCTGCACCGCCCATGGCGGGGGCGGTCCGAGGGGCGTTTCCTCCGGCGCGGCGACATTATCGGCGGCGGACGTTGCGGCATTGTCCGCCGCCTCGACCTTGTTCCCGACCGGCGCGGGCGCCGCCTCCGCCCCGTCCATGGCATCCATGGCATTGAGCGCCGCCGGTTGCGCCGCCGCCGCCTTGGGCGCCGGGGCGGGAAGGATTGCCTTCCCCAGCGCCAGCCCGCCCAGCACCAGCGCGGGCAACAGCACCAGCAGCGCCGGCGAGCGCGCGGGCATCATCCGCCAGATCAGCCCGTCCCGCAGCAGCACATGATGGCGGAGCGCGCCTGCGACATGCAGCAGGAACAGCGCGATGCCGATCCAGGCGAGCAGCCCGTGCCCGCCCTCCGCCAGTTCATGCGCGCTTATCGGCAGCGGCAGATGAGGCAGCGGAATGACGCCGAAGATCAGCGTCGGCACCTTCACCCTGGCGGTCGACACCAGCGCCCAGCCCGTCAGCGGCGCGCCCAGCATGAAGAGATACAGCCCGGCATGGACCGTCTTCGCCAGCGCGCCCTGCCAGCCCCCTTCCACAGGCGCGGGGCGCGGCTTCCAATATCGCACCGCGATCCGCGCCAGCGTCAGGACGAGGATGGTGATGCCGACCGACTTGTGAAGCTGGAACAACGCGAAACCGCGCGCGCCCAAGTCCTCCAGCGCCCATCCGACGCTGATCTGGAAGGCGAGCAGGGTGGCGATGGTCCAATGGAGGAAGATGGCGGCAAGGCTATATCGTTGCATCGGCGCGCTCCGGGGACAAAGGGACGCGCAGGCTAGAAAAGCAGTCCCATGAAGTCCATCATTCCGTGCGGAAACGGATCGTTGCCGCCCGCTGTGTCAAAAAGGCCGCAGTGCTTCGACAATGCGCCTGTCGCGATTGCATCGGCGGCTTGCGCCAGTATGACGAAAGGATCACGCAGCGGAAAGCAGCAGATGGCAAAACCCGAATCCTGGCGCTTCAGCCCCGACGCCTACAGTTTCATCACGAGCATCGACACGCGCTTTCAGGACATCGATACGATGGGCCACATCAACAATGTGGCTATTTCCGGCATCTTCGAAACCGCCCGCATCCGCTTTCACCGTCATCTGGGCCGCCACCCGCAGGAACAGGGGGTGCGCTGGCTGGTCGCGGCGGTTTCCCTGAACTTCATCGAGGAAGCGCATTTCCCCTACCCCTTCGATATCCACTGCGCCATCGGCCATATCGGCCGCACGAGCTGGACGATCAGTTCCGCCGGATTTCAAAAGGGGGTGTGCGTCGCCACCTGCGACACGACGGTGGTGACCCATGGCCCGGAAGGACGCCGCGTCATCGACGACACACTGCGCGAGGCGATGGAGCGCAATTTCCTGCGGCGGCCCGCCTGACGGCTCAGGTAAAGCCGTGCATCCGCCGTGTCCACTGAAAGGCGATGACGGCGGCCTTGACCGGCTGGATCAGCGCGGCGCACAGGATCGCGGCCAGGGTGGGCCAGATCGCGGCCTGCCAGCCCAAGGGAATGGCGAAGGCGGCGTTCACCTCGATCATCAGCGGCACCAATATATGCCCCATCAGCAGGATGACGATATAGGCCGGGAAATCGTCCGCCTGATGCACGTCCCACTGCTGCCCGCAATGGGCGCAGGCATGGACCGGCTTCAAATAGCGCGCGAACATCTTCCCCTGCCCGCAGGCCGGGCAAAGTCCCCTGACGGCAAGGGCGAAGGCGGGGCCGAACGGGCGATCGGTAGGCCGGGGCGGCTGGCTGTCGGTCATGGATTTTGCGCTAGAGCATTTTCAGGTCGGGTGGAACACCCGACGACCTGGAAAATTCAATCCTACCGGATCACGCCCGCCTGAACCGAAAGGGGAGCCTTCCGCCCGGGCCAAAGCCTGCTAAGAGAAGCGCCATGCGCTTGCCCGGCCCCCAGGAAGTCTTCGCCCTGTTCGATGACGCGCGTGCGCATAATGCGGCCCCCGCGCGTCTCTACCGCGATCCGGTGGCGACGATCGTGGCGCAGCGCCAGGCCGAAGTGCAGCCCGCGCTCGACCGGCTTGCCGAAGCGCGGGAACAGGGCCTCCATGCCGCCGGCTTCCTGAGTTACGAGGCCGGACTGGCGCTGGAGGACCGCCTGCGGCCCATCGCCCTGCGCCGGGAAAACAGCGTGCCGCCGGGCGCACCGCCCCTGCTGTGGTTCGGCCTGTTCGAAGGATGCCGCCTGATCGATCCGGCCGAGTTGCCGGGCCTGCTGCCCGCTCCCTCTCCTGCGGCGCTGTCCGCGCCCCGCCCGCTGATCGACGAAGCCGCCTATCGCCGCGCCTTCGACCGGGTGCGGGACTATATCCGGGCGGGCGACATCTATCAGGCGAACCTGACCTTTCCCTGCGACGTGCAGGTTCCCGGCGATCCGATGGCGTTCTACGCCGCCGTCCGGCCGCGCGCGGCGGCGGGTTATGGCGGGGTCGTCCGCACCGGCCGGCACAGCATATTGTCCTTTTCGCCGGAGCTTTTCTTCACGCAGGTTCGGGGGCAATTGACCGCCCGCCCCATGAAGGGCACCGCCCCGCGCGACGCGGACCCGGCCCGCGACGCGGCGTTGGCGCGGGAACTGGAGAGCGACCCCAAGCAGCGCGCCGAAAATCTGATGATCGTGGACCTCCTGCGCAACGACCTCTCGCGCGTGTCGCAGGCCGGGACGGTCACGGTCCCCGAACTGTTCCGGGTGGAAAGCTTTCCCACCGTGCATCAGATGGTGTCCACCGTCCGCGCCCGCATCCTGCCGGGCCTGTCGCCAGTGGATGTGCTGCGCGTCCTGTTTCCCTGCGGCTCCGTCACCGGCGCGCCGAAGGTCCGGGCGATAGAGGTCATCGATGCCGTCGAACCCTTTGCGCGAGGCATCTATACCGGCTCTGTCGGATGGATCGACCCGGAAGGGGACGCGGCCTTCAATGTTGCCATCCGCACGATTTGCGTCGAAGAGGGCAGCAGCGTGGGGCGGCTGGGCCTTGGGTCCGGCATCGTGGCGGATTCCGGCCCCGCATCCGAATGGGCGGAGTGCCTGGCCAAGGGGCGCTTCCTTTCCCATGCTTGACTTCTACCGCTTTTAGGGTTTGCAATGGGTGCGATGGCATTGGCTGACGGACGCTTCGACCTCTTGGAAACCATGGCCTTCGACCCGGTCGAAGGCATCCGGCTGCTGGAACTGCATCTGGAAAGGATGAAGACCAGCGCGCAGGCGCTCGACTTCGCGTTCGACCGGCACGAGGTGCGAAACGAGCTTCAGGCCGCCACCTTCCGCCTGCGCGAAAAGAGCCGCCTGCGCCTGCTGGCGTCCCGGCGCGGCGCCATCGCCATCGAAGTGCGGGAACATTGCACCTGGCCGCAGGCGATCATGCATGTCGCCATCGTCCCCCGCAATGCCTCAGCCGACGACGTGCGGTTCAGGCACAAGACGACGGATCGGTCGCTCTATCGCGATGCGTTGAAGCGCGGCGGCACCTTCGAGGTGTTGCTGACCGACGAGCAGGGTTTCCTGACCGAAGGCTGCTTTTCCACCATCTTCGTGGAACGCGGAGACAAGCTGCTGACGCCGCCATTGTCGCGCGGCCTGTTGCCCGGCATCCTGCGCCGGAGCCTGATCGACATGGGCGAAGCCGTCGAGGCGGACCTGCGCCCGCGCGATCTGGAAGGCGGCTTCTTCATCGGCAACGCCGCGCGCGGCATGGTGGCCGCCTCGCTGGTTCGATAGCTTTCGTCCTATCACCGGTTGCCCCTGCGTCCGTTGCGGATTAAGGGACGCCCCGTCCGCCTTTCTTGCGGGCCTAGGGGATTTTTCAGAAAGATTGTTGCCATGAGCCAGACTTCCGCCGCCCTCGGTCGTATCCAGCCCTCCGCCACGCTCGCCATGAGCGCGCGGGTCAACGCGCTGAAAGCCGAAGGCGTGGACGTGATTGGCCTGTCGGCGGGCGAACCCGATTTCGACACGCCCGACTTCGTCAAGGAAGCGGGTATCGCCGCGATTCGCAACAACCTGACCCGCTATACCGATGTGGACGGCACCGCCGACCTCAAGGAAGCGGTCGCCTTCAAGTTCAAGCGCGACAACGGCCTCGTCTACAAGCGCAGCCAGATCAGCGTGAACTCCGGCGGCAAGCACACGTTGTTCAATGCGCTGGTCGCGACCGTGGACGCAGGCGACGAAGTCATCATCCCCGCGCCCTATTGGGTGAGCTATCCCGACATCGTGAACTTCGCGGGCGGCACGCCGGTCTTCATCGAAGCGCCCGCGAGCCAGGGTTACAAGATCACCGCGGCGCAGCTCGAAGCCGCGATCACGCCCCGGACCAAATGGATCATCCTCAACTCGCCCTCCAACCCGTCGGGCGCGGCCTATTCGGCGGATGAACTGAGGGCGCTGGGCGACGTGCTGCTGCGCCACCGCCATGTGCTGGTGATGACCGACGACATGTATGAGCATGTCTGGTATGCGCCCACGCCCTTCGCGACCATCGCGCAGGTCTGCCCGGACCTGTATGAGCGCACGCTGACGGTCAATGGCTGCTCCAAGGCATTCTCCATGACCGGCTGGCGCATCGGTTTCGCGGGCGGGCCGGAATGGATCATCAAGGCGATGGGCAAGCTCCAGTCGCAGTCGACCTCCAATCCCTGCTCGATCAGCCAGGCGGCAGCCGTCGCCGCGCTGACCGGCGAACAGGACTTCCTGGAGGAACGCAACGCCGCCTTCCGGAAACGCCGCGACATGGTCGTCGCCATGCTGAACGACGCGCCTGGCCTCGATTGCCCGACGCCCGAAGGCGCTTTCTACGTCTATCCCGACGCCAGCGGCGTGATCGGCAAGACCACGCCCAAAGGGCAACGGATCGACAGCGACGAAGCGCTGATCGGCTATTTCCTCGACGAAGCGCGGGTTGCGGCGGTGCATGGTGCGGCCTTCGGCCTCTCGCCCGCCTTCCGCATCAGCTATGCGACCTCGGAAGAAACGCTGAAAAAGGCATGCACCCGGATTCAGGAAGCCTGCGCCGCGCTTAGATAAGAGCGAAACCGTCGGTCGGGGGCAGCCGGTTGGCGTCTGCCCCCTTCTACCGGCTCATAGCCTGTTTTGGATTGCGACGCGGATATTCTTGCGGCGCGCGCCGGACTGTGCGCCGCCTGCGGAGCGCCATCCATTCGGACAACGGCTCTGACGCCGTGCATCAGTGGCTGGCGGAAAATGGTGGACAGGGCTGGATTCGAACCAGCGTACGGGAAACCCGGGCAGATTTACAGTCTGCTGCCTTTAACCACTCGGCCACCTGTCCAGTCGCCTGACCGTTTCGGGGGTGCCCCAATCCGGTTGGAGGGCGCTCAATGACGAAAGGAGGCTTGCCTGTCAATGCTTCCCGTGAAAAGAGCGCGACATGAAGAAAAGAGGTCATCGCCCGACGGGGCACAAGGGCAACTATCCGCGCTTTTACGGGCGTCACGCCGTGATCGCGGCGCTGGCCAATCCGGATCGCGTGGTGCACAAGATATGGGGCACGCGCGAGGCGCTCAATGCCCTGGAACTGCCGCCGGTGCTGCCCATCGTCTATGCTGACGTGGCGGATCTGGGGCGGATGGTGCCCGCCGATGCCCCGCATCAGGGCGTGGTCGCCGAAGTCGAGCCGCTCGACGATGTGTGGCTGGGCGACGCGCTGGAGGCCGGGCAGGACGACAGGCGGCCCGTGCTGGTGCTGGATCAGGTGACGGACCCGCATAATGTGGGCGCGATATTGCGTTCGGCGGCAGCGTTCGACGCGCTCTGCATCGTGACCCAGGACCGGCATGCGCCGCCCGAATCGGGCGTCCTGGCGCGGGCGGCTTCGGGAGCGCTGGAGATCGTGCCGTGGGTGCGCGTCGTGAACCTCGCCCGCGCGCTGGATGAGATCGCCGAGGCGGGCTATTGGCGCATCGGCCTGGATGGTGAGGCCGATACCGCGCTGGGCGAAGCGATCGGCGAATCGCGGGTGGCGCTGGTGCTGGGGGCCGAAGGCGAAGGGCTGCGGCATAACAGCATGGCGCATTGCGATATTCTGGCTAAACTGCCGATCAGTCCGCGCATGGAGAGCCTCAATGTCTCCAATGCCGCGGCCATTGCCCTCTATGCCGCCGCCAGCCGGTAGCGGCAGAGGAATAACAGGGATTTGACCATGTCCGTTCTGTTGCGCGCCGTGACGGCGCTGTCCGCTGCGCTGCTGCTGTCCGCTTGCCTGGTGACGCCGGGCAAGTTCGATTCCACGCTCGACATCCACGCCGATCGCAGCTTCACCTTCACCTACAAGGGGGAGATCATCGCGTCGGACCTTGGCAAGGATTTGCCGGGACCGGACGGGCTGGGCGACGAACCGGACGACGATGGCGTGGCCCCCACGACGCAGGACAGCGTCTACCGGACGGCGCAGGTCTGGCGGATCAAGGACGGAGCGGCGGAACAATCCTTCGCCAACCGCAAGGACGCGGGCGACGACGCGAAGATGCAGGCGATCGCCACCGCGCTGGCGAAGGAGAAGGGATTTCGTGCCGCCCGCTATCTGGGCGATCACAAGTTCGAGATCGACTATGCGATCAGCGGCAGGCTGGACCATGCCTTCCTCTTTCCCTTCAACACGGACGCGCAGATCGTGCTGCCCTTCGTCGCGGTGGAACTGCGCGGGGCGGACCGGGTGCGGGTGAAGGCGCCGGGCTTTTCCACCAGCTACGACAAGAGCCAGGGGCCGTCCATGGGCGGCTCAGGCGATGACGCGGCCAAGGCGCTGGACGGCACCTTCACGCTGACGACAGACGCCGAGATCGTGGCGCAGAATCAGGAGGACGGTGCGCAGGACACGCCGCAGGGCAAGCGGATCGTGTGGAAAGTGACACCGATGACCGCCGACGCGCCGAGCGCGACATTACGGGTGAGGCCATAATAGAGTCGGGAAGCGAGACTCAGAGCGTTTCCCATCAAGCGGAGCGGCTCCGAGTCGTTGACCGTGAACGGCCGGCTTGAATGTTCCGATCGCATCAGGGCGGGCTTATGCAGCGCCCGCCCTGCTTCGTTATCAATCCTCCGGCGCGATGGTGACGCGCATTCCATCGAGATCGGCGGAGAATTGGATCTGGCAGGACAAACGGCTCTGTTCATTGCGTTCGTCGGAGCTGTCGAGCAGGTCGTTCTCATCCTCGCTCATGTCCGGCAGTTTGTCCGCGAAGGCCGGGTCGACATAGACATGGCAGGTCGCGCAGGAGCAGCAGCCGCCGCACAGCGCCAGAAGTTCGTCGAAGCCATTGTCCCGGATGATTTCCATGACCGACAGGCCGGCGGCGCCATCGACGGCCTGCTCCTTGCCCTCCCGGTTGACCACAATCAGCTTCGGCATATACCCAGTCCCCTCGTGAAATTTACCGCCGCTCTGACGAAAGACCGGCAGGAAATCAAGGGCGGGATAACAAAACAATGGTGGCGACGACCGAACAGTTGCGCGAAAGCATCGATGCGATAGCCGCACTGGAACCCGGTTTCGCCACGGTGCTGAGGGACATAGGCTATCCGGCGACGCGTATGCGCGCGGCTGGTTACGAAACGCTGCTCCGCACCATCGTGGGTCAGCAGGTGAGCGTCGCATCGGCGGCGGCGGTATGGCGCAGGCTGGAGACGGAACTGGGAGAAGGATGCGATCCCGCCGCCCTGCTCGCCCGTGATTTCGACGCGCTGCGGGCCTGCGGCCTGTCACGGCAAAAACAGGGCTATGCCCGCAGCCTCGCCGAACTGGTGACGAGCGGCGCGCTGGACCTTCACGCCCTGCCCGCCGACGATGAGGAAGCCATAGCGCAACTGGTGCGGATCAAGGGCATCGGGCGCTGGTCGGCGGAAATCTATCTCCTCTTTGCCGAAGGACGGTCCGACATCTGGCCGGCGGGCGATCTGGCCGTGCAGATCGCGATCGGGCGCATATTGGGCCTGCCTACCCGGCCGAGCGAGAAGATGATACGCGATATGGCCGAACGCTGGCGCCCGCATCGAGGCGCGGCGGCGATCATGGCCTGGCACCATTATAATACGGAGGTTCTGTAACCCGATGCCCCTGCCCCATGCGCGCTACATCGTCCTCAACCATGACGGCGAGTGGAAGATCAATCTGGACAACCGCTATTACGGCCCCTTCGCCACGCAGCAGGCCGCCGTCGACATGGCCACCGACACCGCGAAGAAAGCAGGTTCGGCGGGTTATCCCGCCACCGTCCTGTTGATGAACGGCACGGCGTTCGAGACATTGTGGAGCAGCGTGCCCGGCCATCCGGAATAAAATATATCCATTATGGAACCGAATGGGATAACCTGCATTGTTGGCCATCGGAGGGCTGTGTTGCAGGAATGGGCAAGCGGGTTCTAATTGTCGAAGATGAGATTTTCGTGGCGCTGGAAATCGAACAGATCGTGCAGGCCGCCGGTCTGGACGTGATCGCCATCGCCGCCGATCGGGCGGAAGCGCTCGCGGTGGCGTCGCTGTGCGACATCGCTCTTGTAGACCTCAATCTGCGTGACGGGCCGACCGGGCCGGGCATCGGGATGGAGTTGGCCAATCGCCACGACGTGCGCGTGATCTATGTCACCGCCAATCCGGCTCAGATCGGCGCCGCATCGAGCGCGGCTTTCGGCTGCATCACCAAACCGTTCGACGCCCGCTGCATCGCCGCCGCCCTGAAGCTGGCGGTCGCGGACACACCCGATCCGGCCCATGCCCCCATCGGCGGCTTCACGCCTTTCCTGGCCGCGCGCGATGCATGGCCCGCCAGGGAATCCAGACGCTGATTTCCAGCCCGTCGGGCCGCCATTTCCGCGCCATCCTGCCCCCCAGTTGCCGCTCGACGCTCAGCGCCATCAGCCTTGTGCCGAACCCCTCCGTATCGGCCGGAGAAACGGGCGGGCCGCCCTCCTCCCGCCAGTCTATGCGGACGTCGCCGCCATCCTGCGCGACGTGCAGGCGCACCACGCCATCCGCCGCCGACAGCGCGCCATATTTGGCGGCGTTGGTCGCAAGCTCATGGAACAGCAAGGCCAGGGGCGTGGCGGAACGGTCGTCCACTTCGATATCTTCGCCGGAAAAGACGAATCGGGACCGGCCCTTGCCCAGATAAGGCGCGAAAAGCTGGTCCAGCACGCCGCACAGCGTCGCATGGCCGGACGATGCTCCGGAATCGCCGCTGTGCGGGCGCACGAAATCATGCGCGCGGCCCAGCGACAGGATGCGCTCGCGCAGATCCTCTGCCGCCGCCGCCATCTCGGGATGCTCCCGCGCGGACAAGCCGACAAGGCCGCCGATCACAGAAAAGATGTTCTTGATGCGATGGGACAATTCATGCGCGATCATCTCGCGCTCCTCCATCATCATCTTCTGTTCATGCATGTCGGTGCAGGTGCCGATCCAGCGGATGATCTGCCCCTCGTCATCGCGGATTGGCCGGGCGCGGCCCAATGTCCAGCGATGGCCGCCCGCATGATGGCGCAGCCGATATTCGATCTCATAAGGCTCGCCGGTCCTGAGCGAACGGTTCCAGCGGTCGAAGGCGCGCTCCTTGTCGTCGGGATGGATGGCATCGACCCATCGCTCGCCTTCGCTGGCGCCGGGCGGAATGCCGATATAGTCATACCAGCCCGCGTTGAAATAATCATTATAGCCATCGGGCCGTGCGGCCCAGACAAGCTGGGGCATGGTGTCCGCGAGGGTGCGGAACATGCGATTGCTTTCCGCCAGCGCCTCGGCATCGCGCAATTGCCGGGATGTCACTTCCCGATCCCGGCGGCGGCTGTGCAATTGCGCCGTCACCTGCCGCGCGAGAATCGACAGCCCCTGACGTTGAAGCAGCGTGAGATCGGCACGCGGCGTGCTGTCGATGACGCATAGCGCGCCCAGCGGCACGCCGTCTCCGTCGATCAGCGGCGCGCCCGCATAAAAGCATATATGCGGCGCACCAGTCACCAGCGCATTGTCGGCGAAGCGGGGATCGATCCGCGCGTCGGGCACGATGAAGATGGCGTCGTCCAGCATCGCATGGGCGCAAAAGGAAAGGTCGCGCGGCGTTCCTTCGGCCTCCAGGCCGGTCCGCGCGATCAAGCGCTGGCGCACATCCTCCACGATGCTGACCAGCGAAATCGGTGCGCCACACAAGGCGGCTGCGAAATCGGTAATCCCGTCAAGCGCGTCAAAGCCGCCGGCATCGAGATCGTACTGCGCGAGAATAGTCGCGCGGTCCGTCTCAAGGCCGCGCCAGTCAGCCATCGCTGACCCGCTCTATGTCCGCGCCCACGGCGGACAGCTTTTCCTCCAGCCGCTCATAGCCGCGATCGAGATGATAGACGCGGTTGACCTGCGTTTCCCCTTCCGCCGCCAGACCGGCGAGGATCAGGCTCATCGACGCACGCAGGTCGGTCGCCATCACCGGCGCGCCGACCAGCCGCTCGACGCCGCGCACCACGGCGGTGCGGCCGTTGACGGCGATGTCCGCCCCCATGCGCGCCAGTTCGGGGACATGCATGTAGCGGTTCTCGAAGATCGTCTCGGTCAGCACCGAAGCCCCGTCCGCCAGCGTCAGCATCGCCATGAACTGCGCCTGCATGTCGGTGGGAAAGGCCGGGAAAGGCGCTGTGGAGATGTTGAGCGGCCTCAGCTTGCCGTCGGAAGCGACGCGGATGCCGTCCTTCGTCGCGTCCACCTGCACGCCCGCGTCGCGCAGGGCGGCCAGGATGGCGTGCATGTCGTCGGCATCGGCGCCGATCAGGTCAAGCGCGCCGCCGGTAATGGCGACCGCGCAGGCATAGCTGCCTGCCTCGATCCGGTCCGGCATCACGCGGTAGGTCGCGCCGTGCAGGCGGTCGCGGCCATGCACGGTGAGCTTGTCGCTGCCCACGCCCTCGATCTGCGCCCCCATGGCGATGAGGAGGTTGCACAGGTCGACGATTTCCGGTTCGCGCGCGGCATTTTCCAGCGTGCACGTGCCTTTGGCGAGCACGGCGGCCATCAGCGCATTTTCCGTCGCGCCGACCGACACGACCGGAAAGGTGTAGATGCCGCCCGGCAGGCCGCCGTCCGGCGCGCTGGCGCGGACATAGCCCGCCGTCACTTCGATCGCCGCGCCGAAGGCTTCCAGCGCCTTCAAATGCAAATCGATCGGGCGGTTGCCGATGGCGCAGCCGCCCGGAAGCGACACCCGCGCCTCGCCCGCGCGGGCCAGCAGCGGACCCAGCACCAGGATCGACGCGCGCATCTTGCGCACGATGTCATAGGGCGCTTCGGTCGAGGTGACGCGGCCCGCGCGCATGGTCATGACGCGGCCGAAATCCTCCGGTCGCGCGCCTTCGATCATGGTCGACACGCCAAGCTGGTTGAGCAGATGGCCGAAGCTGTCGACATCGGCAAGACGCGGCAGATTGCGGAGCGTCACCGGCTCGTCGGTCAGCAGCGCGCAAGGCAGCAGCGTCAACGCCGCATTCTTCGCGCCAGAAATGGGAAGGCGGCCATTGAGCGTCTTGCCGCCGCGGATGTGAATGCGGTCCATTGCCTTTGGTTCATAGCGCCAAATGCGCCGCGCGCAAGGCGGCCCGCCCTCGAATCATCGCGACGAAGGCGGAAAGCCACGCCGCGTCCATAATCGCGCACCGACGGGAGGAACCTTGATCGAGTTTAGTGCAAGGACTGAAAATGCAGCCAAAAGGGGAGCCGGGGCGTTCTGCCATCGTAACGACAATTCAGACAAGAAGGTATTATTGGTGGCGACAAGCTGCTTCGCAGACAGGCTGGGAAAGCATGTGCCGCTGTCCGACGCGGAAAGGGCGGCGCTCGCCCGGCTGGAGGAAAATCCGCGCAAGATCAGGCGCGGCGGCATGATCCAGCGTGTCAACGAAACGGTCACGGAACTGTTCGTCCTGCGCGAAGGTCGCGTGATGAGCTTCGTGATCCTGCCCGATGGAAGCCGGCAGATATTGCGCGTCTATTTTCCCGGCGATTTCATCGGATCGGCCAGCACCATCTACAACAAGGCGCCCGAATCGCTAGTGGCGCTGTCGGACACGATCGTCTGCCCGTTCGATAAACATGCGCTGCGCCGTTTGCTGGAGGAATATCCGCGCGTCGCGGCGCTCCTGTTCCTGCTGTCCAATGCGGAACGGGTGGCGATGACCGACCGGCTCGCCTCGCTGGGGCGGACTTCGGCCAAGGCGCGGGTCGCGGCGTTCCTGCTCGACATGTTCGACCGGCTGCGGCTGACCGATGACGGCATCACCGACAGCTTCGACCTCAAGCTGACGCAGGAGGAAATCGGCGATGCGATCGGCCTCACCTCCGTCCATGTGAACCGGATGATCCGGCAGATGGAGCAGGAAGGTCTCATCAGCCGCGCCAATGGCCGCATCACGCTGATCGACATGGCTCAGTTGGAGGAGATCGGCCACTATACCAACCGGCAAAAGGACATGGATCTGGACTGGCTGCCCGCCATGCCGTGACGGGATCAGGCAAGAAGCTCGACATCCCAATAGAGCCAGTCACGCCAGCTTTCATGCAGATAGCCCGGCGGAAAGGCCCGGCCATGTTCCTGTAGCTGCCAGCTTGTCGGGCGGATCGGCGGAACGTGCAGGCGCATCCCCGCTTCCTTGGGCGTGCGGCCGCCCTTGCGCAGGTTGCAAGGGGAGCAGGCGGTCGCGACATTCTCCCAGGTCGTGCGCCCGCCCGCCCGGCGCGGGACCACATGGTCGAAGGTCAGGTCGTGGGGCGATCCGCAATATTGGCAGGCGAAGCGGTCGCGCAGGAACAGGTTGAAACGCGTGAAGGCGGGATGTTCCGAAGGGCGCACATATTGCTTGAGCGCGATCACCGAGGGGATTTTCATGTCCAGGCTGGGGCTGTGGACCTCCCGCTCATAGCTGGCGACGATATCCACCCGATCCAGAAAAACCGCCTTGATGGCGGTCTGCCAGGGCCACAAGCTCAACGGATAATAGCTCAGCGGCGTATAGTCCGCGTTCAGAACCAGCGCCGGGCAATTTTCCGGATGCCGTATCAGGTCGGGATGGTACATAAGGACCCTTCTACCCCCTTTTCGTTCCTTTTTCGCCAACCCGCTGATTGACCGGAAACGTGACGGGGGCATGACAGCATTAACCACTTGTCTTCGTCAAGAGCCGGTATGACTCAATCTTTCGCACCACAGCATATGGTGACACGCTTCGCGCCCAGCCCTACCGGGCGGCTGCATATAGGGCATGGCTGGTCGGCGCTGATGGCCATGGACATGGCCCGCGCGGCGGGCGGCGCGTTCCGGTTACGGATCGAGGATATAGACGCCGCGCGCAGCCGCCCGGAGCATGTCGCGGGCATCGTCGAGGATCTGCAATGGCTCGGCGTGGCATGGGATGGGGAAATCGTCTTCCAGTCGGAACGGCTTGGGCAGTATGACGCGGCGCTGGAGCGCCTGCGGCGGATGGGGTTGCTCTATCCCTGTTTCTGCACCCGCGCCGACATTCAGGCGCAATGGACCGCGAGCGCCAGCGCGCCGCATGGGCCGGAGGGGGCGGTCTATCCGGGGATGTGCCGCGCCCTGACCGAAAGCGAGCGGGCGCGGCGGATCGCGGCGGGGGAGCCTCATGCCTGGCGGATCGACATGGCGATGGCGGCCGCGAAGGCGGGGCCGTTGCGGTGGACCGCCCTGCCCTTCCCGCCGGGCGACGGGCCGGGACGGGACATCCCGGCGGAACCGCTGGCGGCGGGCGATGTGGTGCTGGCGCGCAAGGATGCGCCCGCAAGCTATCACCTGTCCTGCACCCTGGACGATGCGGCGATGGACGTGACCCATGTGCTGCGCGGCGATGACCTGTTCGCGGCAACCCATGTTCATCGGGTTATACAAACGCTGCTGGACCTGCCCGCGCCGGCCTATGTCCACCATCCACTGCTGGCGGGGACGGACGGCAAGCGGCTTGCGAAGCGGAGCGGGTCGATCGGACTAGCCGATTTGCGGGCGGAGGGAGCCGATCCCGCGCAACTGGCGGGCGATCTGCGGGCGGGGCGCTTTCCGGTTGGCATTTCGCTGGGGCGGGCCTAGACTCCCTCCATGAATACCGTGCTTGTCATCGCCCTGATCCTTGCCATGGCCGCGACGCTGTTCGCGCTGATCCGGGGCATCGTCGCTTTTCTCCAGGCCACCAAGGAGGAGCTTAATTCCCCCGAAGGCGGCCCCAGCCCGTCCAGCCTCAAGCAGAACCGGATGATGATGAACCGCATCCTGTTCCAGGCAGCGGCGATCATCATCGTCGCGATCCTGCTGCTGATGAAGGGCACCGGCTGACGCCATGGTGAAGCTCAACAAGATATACACCCGCACCGGCGATGCGGGCACGACTGGCCTTGTCGACGGATCGCGCTTGCCCAAACACGCGCCGCGGATGCAGGCGGTGGGCGACGTGGATGAAGCGAACAGCACCATCGGCCTCGCCATCCTCGCCATCGGCGACGCGCAGGAAGCGCGGTGGCTGACGGTGATCCAGAACGACCTGTTCGATCTGGGCGCGGACCTCGCGACGCCCGTGCCGGAGGGAGCGGACGAACCTTGGGCGCTGCGGATCGTCGAAAGCCAGGTCAAGCGGCTGGAGGCGGAGATCGACCTGATGAACGCGGAGTTGAAGCCGCTGGACAGCTTCATCCTGCCGGGCGGATCGCCTGCCGCCGCTGCCGTCCACCTCGCCCGCGCCGTGACGCGCCGGGCCGAACGCAGCGCGACGGCGGCCGCAGCCGAGGTCGCGATCAACCCGCAGGCGCTGGCCTATCTGAACCGGCTGTCGGACCTGTTGTTCGTGATGGCGCGGCGCTTGAACGGCAATGGCGTGAACGACATCAAATGGGTGCCGGGCGCATCGCGCTGAGCGGCCTTTGAAATGGCGATCATATAATATGCGGACATCTGCCCGAATGAGGGTTGCAGGCGGCCCCTCTTTTTCTCAGCGGCTTGATATCCATCCTCGCTCCCGTCTTCACCGAGGCGCGGAGGCTTCCGGCCTTATTCCTTGTCAGTGACGTGCGCCGACCATGTGGTGATCCAGTGCCACCCGCCCCGGCATTCGCCCATGGCGGCGGCTTCGACCAGCCGGAAGCGCGTTCCATCCCAGACATAGGTCTCGCTGCTGCCGCAATCGCCAAGGCCGCGCCCCTTGGCATGGCTTTCGAGGCGCGAGCGCTCCGGCGACCAGCTTGCGTTGACCAGCATCGGATGCTTTCCCCCCTCGCTCCAGCCCGGCTGATAATCGAACGTGGCGAAGCGGAAAGTGCGGCGGCCCGCGACGCCTGTGGCGATCACGGGGACGGAGGAGAAATTATAGGCCCCCGACCCGCACGGGACGAGCACCAGTTCGTCGCTCTTCGAAAGGCGGTGCTGTTCGGGCGGCTGTGCATTCCGCATTTCGTCCGCGCAGCCGGTAAAGCGGCCCAGCGCGGTCAGTTCCTCGCGCCAGAAGGCGACGGGCGCAGGATGGGACGGAATGGCAAGGCGGACGACTCTCGGCACGGCGGGCGCCGGGCGCACGGCGTTCGCGCGCAGCGGGCCGGTGGCGATCAGCGCGGTGGCGGTGCCCGCCCGCCCCTGCTGCGCGTCCATATAGCGCAGCGCGGCGCCCGACCCGGCGAGCGAGGGACGGCCAAGCAGCTTGCCGCCGGAACGGATTTCCAGCGCATAGCCGCGCGCCATGGCGACGGCGAGCGCGGACGCCTGCGGCCCGTTGATCTTCGCTTCGCCATCCATGCCTGTCGTCCTCGCAATCCTGCGGCCGTCGACGAGGAAGGCAAATTCCGCCGGCCCCTTCGCATCGCGGCTGGCCCAGACTTCCGGCTCCGCATCCGGTCCGGCGTCGCGGCTGATGCCGATCATGATCGGATTGTCCGGCCAGTCCGCGTCTTCGGGCAGCAGGGACACGGCCTCGCACCGGCCGCGATTGTCGCAGCCGATGGTCCAGTCCTTATAGGTTTCCAGCGTCCCCGGCTTCGGCGCCTGCGCCCCCGCAGACACCGAAACGGCACAGGCCATCGCAGCCAGGATTACATATTTCGCCCCCATAAGTTAGCCATAACTTATCCGCGTCTTAGGCGAAAGAGCTTTCGTTACAGAGGGGGAATGAGCGGCAACAGTGCTGTGAGGAAATCATATTTTTTGTGATTTCAATTAGGTAATGAAGACCAATTCGGCCATTTGCGAACATTTCCCAACATCCGTCATGCCGGCGAAGCTGGAATCTCCTTTAGGCTGGGTTGCACCTGCGAAGAAGAGAGATCCCGGCTTTCGCTGGCATGACGGAAGACGGCTAATAACAGACGTCGCGCCGGCCCGCTCCAAACCCTGCAAGCGGGAGGGGAGCGACCAACGCCGCTCCCCCGAAAGATCAGGCCGCCTTGGCGCGAGACATGCGCTTGCGTTCGTTGGGATCGAGATAGCGCTTGCGCAGGCGGATGTTCTGCGGCGTCACTTCGACCATTTCATCGTCGTCGATATAGGCGATGGCCTGTTCCAGCGTCATCTTCCACGGCGGGGTCAGGCGGATGCTGTCATCCTTGCCGCTGGCGCGGAAGTTGGTGAGCGCCTTCGACTTCATCGGATTGACTTCCAGATCTTCCGGCTTGGCGTTCTCGCCGATGATCATGCCTTCATAGAGCGCCTCGCCCACGCCCACCATCAGCACGCCGCGCTCTTCGAGCGGGCCAAGGGCATAGGCCACCGCCTCGCCCGCGCCGTTGGAAATCAGCACGCCGTTCTTGCGGCCTTCGATCACACCCTTGTGGGGGCCGTACTTCTCGAACAGGCGGTTCATGATGCCAGTGCCGCGCGTGTCGGACAGAAACTCGCCATGGTAGCCGATCAGGCCGCGTGACGGCGCGGAGAAGGTGATGCGGGTCTTGCCGCCTCCCGATGGGCGCATGTCGGTCATTTCCGCCTTACGCTGGTTCATCTTCTCGACGACCGTGCCGGTGAATTCGTCATCCACGTCGATGACGACGGTTTCATACGGCTCAGTGCGGTCGCCCGCCTCGTCCGTGCCGAACAGCACGCGCGGGCGGCTGATGCCCAGCTCGAACCCTTCGCGGCGCATGGTTTCGATGAGCACGCCAAGCTGCAATTCGCCACGGCCCGCCACCTCGAAACTGTCCTTGTCGGCAGCTTCAGTCACCTTGATCGCCACGTTGGATTCCGCTTCGCGCATCAGGCGGTCGCGGATCATGCGGCTCGTCACCTTGCTGCCTTCGCGGCCCGCCATCGGCGAATCGTTCACCGCAAAGCGCATGGAGAGCGTCGGCGGATCGATCGGCTGGGCCTGGATCGGTTCGCTGACCGAGGTGTCGGCGATGGTGTTCGCCACGGTCGCGACGGTCAGGCCCGCAAGGCTGATGATGTCGCCCGCTTTCGCTTCCTCCACCGGCACGCGATCGAGGCCGCGGAAGGACAGGATCTTCGACGCGCGACCGGTTTCGATCACCTTGCCCTCGCTGTCGAGCGCGTGGATCGGCTGGTTGACCTTCAGCGTGCCGGACTGGACGCGGCCGGTCAGGATGCGGCCAAGGAAATTGTCGCGGTCGAGCAGCGTGACGAGGAAGCTGAAGGGTGCGTCCTGATCCAGCGACGGCGGCGGCACATGATCCACGATCTTCTGGAACATCGGTTCCAGCGTGCCTTCGCGGCGAGTCGGGTCTTCGCTGGCATAGCCGTTGCGGCCCGACGCATAGAGCACCGGGAAATCAAGCTGCTCGTCGGTCGCTTCGAGCGTCACGAACAGGTCGAACACCTCGTCCAGCACTTCCTGGATGCGCTCGTCCGGGCGGTCGACCTTGTTGACGACGACGATGGGCTTCAGGCCCAGCGCCAGCGCCTTGCCGGTCACGAACTTGGTCTGCGGCATCGCGCCTTCGGACGAATCGACCAGCAGGATGACGCCGTCCACCATCGACAGGATGCGCTCCACTTCGCCGCCGAAATCGGCGTGGCCGGGCGTGTCGACGATGTTGATGCGCGTGCCGTTCCATTCGATGGAAGTCGGCTTCGCCAGAATGGTGATGCCGCGTTCCTTTTCCAGGTCGTTCGAATCCATCGCCCGCTCCTCGACCCGCTGATTATCGCGGAAGGTGCCGGACTGGCGGAAAAGCTGGTCGACCAGTGTGGTTTTGCCGTGGTCGACGTGCGCGATGATCGCAATGTTACGCAGGGACATGGGTTCGGATGCCTTCGGGGTCTGGTGCCCGGCCGGCACAGCGCCTGACCAGTGATTTGCGCGCGCCCTTACAGGAAATGATGCGGTGCGGCAAGACGCTGCGCGAAGCCGCTGGACGCTGCGCGGTTGTCGCGGCGAGGGGAAGCCCCTATCCTGCTTGCCTGTCGACCTTGCAGCATCAGTGTTATATATCCATATGACACCGACAGGAGATACTATGGCCACGACCGCGCCCGCCACGACTGCCGAACCGCTGAATCTGACGCCGCCCGATCCGGTGCCGGCCGTCTCGCCGGAAAAGGCGGCGGGGCTGGTGCCGCTGGACGAGGGACAGAAATCGAAGCTGGACGAGAAGGTGGATGCCTTCATCGACGATCTGGTGGCGCAGGACGCCGCCTCGCCGGAATTCGGCAAGCGCGTCGATCAGCTCACCAATATGGGCCGCAAGGAAATCGCGGAAGCCGCCGGGCACAGCAATCGCTTCCTCGATCGGCCCGTGCGGGCGGTGGACAGCGACAATAAGGTGGGCGCGGACCTCGCCGAACTGCGCCGCACGGTGGAAGACCTCGATCCGGGCAAGCGCGGCAATTTGATGACGCGCAAGAAGCTGTTCGGGATCATCCCCTTCGGCAACCGGATGCGCGACTATTTCGACGGCTATAAAAGCGCGCAGAGCCATATCAATTCGATCCTGGGCAGCCTCGCCAGCGGCAAGGACGTGCTCATCAAGGACAATGCCGCCATCGATGTCGAGCGGCAGAATATGTGGGCCGCCATGGGCCGTCTGGAGCAGATGATCCATATTTCCAAAACCCTGGACGCGCGGCTGGAAGCCAAGGCGCTGGAACTGGATTCGACCGATCCGGCCAAGGCGAAGGCGGTGCGGGAAAGCGCGCTCTTCTACATCCGCCAGCGCACGCAGGATCTCCTCACGCAGATGGCGGTGACGGTGCAGGGCTATCTGGCGCTGGACCTCGTCAAGAAGAACAATGTCGAGTTGGTGAAGGGCGTGGATCGCGCCAGCACTACCACGGTCGCAGCGCTGCGGACGGCGGTGACGGTGGCGCAGGCGCTGGTCGGGCAGAAACTGGTGCTGGAGCAGATCACGGCGCTCAACACGACGACCGCGAACATGATCGATTCGACCGGCGAGATGCTCAAGAGCCAGACCGCGCAAATCCATGAGCAGGCGGCGTCCAGCACCATTCCCATCGAAACGCTGCAACGCGCCTTCCAGAATATCTACGACACGATGGACAGCATCGACACCTTCAAGCTCAAGGCGCTGGAGAATATGAAGACGACGGTGAACACCCTGTCGAACGAGGTCGAAAAGTCGAAGGGCTATATCGCGCGGGCCGAAGGACAGGCGCAGGCGGCGCAGGAAGCGCGGAGCGAGAACCCGCTGCTGAGCGCGATCGAGGAGTGAGGATGCAGGCCGCCCTTTCCCGTTCGGTTCGCGCGAAGGGTGAGAACATATGACCCGCTCCGACCGCGTGCTGGCCGATGCGGAGGCCGTGCTGCGCCGCCATAGCGAGCGCGGGCAGAGCCTCTCCACTCGTGCGCGGCAGAGGCGCAATGCGGGGCTGATGCGGAAGGTCAAATATGCCTTCTGGGCCATCGTCGCCGTACTGGTCGCGGGCACGGTTACCGGTTTCGTGACGCCTCTGGGCACAACCGGCGTGATGGTGGCGCTGGGCGTCATGGTCGCCGCCGTGCTGCTGATCGCGCTGATGCCGACCGAGACGCGGGTGCGGACGGAGGCGCTGGCCGAGACGGAACTCACCGCCCTCCCCCTCAAGACCGAAATCTGGCTGGAGAACCAGCGCAAGGCGCTGCCCGCGCCCGCGGTGACGCTGGTGGACAGCATCGGGGTGAAGCTGGAGGCACTGGGACCGCAACTCGAACGGCTGAACCCGCAGGAACCGGCGGCGCAGGAAGTCCGCAAGCTGCTGGCCGATCATCTGCCTGAACTGGTGACGGGCTACCAGTCCATTCCCGAATCGCTGCGGCGCGAGGAACGAAACGGCCGCGTGCCGGAGAAACAGTTGATCGAGGGGCTGTCCGTCATCAACGCCGAAATCGCGCGGATGAGCGAGACGCTGGCGAGCGGCGATCTCGACAAGCTGGCAACGCAGAACCGCTTTCTGGAACTCAAATATCAAGAAGCAAAGGAACTGGGGGAGTAGTCCCCGCTTTTCCTTGTCTGATGATCCATCTCACCCTCATCATCGTCGATTTCCTGACGGGTTTGCTTGCGGCGGGCGCATGGGCCCTCGCATCGGCCGGCGGCGCCATCGCGGCGCTGGTGGGGAGCGGATTTGTCGGCTTTTCGCTTTTCAGGAAATGGCGAAGGCGACAGTAGCGCGAGCGTTTCTCCGTTGATCGAAAGGCGGATCAGGGTGGATTGCAGTCATTCCTCGCTGGGATGACGGATGTTGAATGGCGGAAAAGGCAGCAAACTGTCTTGTCGGTCCAACTCCGTGCAAACCCCTTTCATCCCTGAACCTGATAGGTGCAGGGCACGATGCTGGCTGGATCGGGCCGCGCGGCGATGCGTTTGAAGCGGGCGAGATAGCCGCCCGCCGTGGGCTTGGGGATCAATTCCTCCAGCCGGAACCCCATGGCCGCGAACTCGCAGGAGAGGAGGCGCGGCGGCGTGCCGTGCTGCTCGGTCGGGCGGTTGGCGTCGACCACGATGATCTCGCCATCGGGTTTCAACGCGGGGCTGATGTGCCAGAGGAACGCATAAGGCTCGGCGATCTCATGATACATGTGGACCATGAAGATGCGGTCGAAACTGTTTTCGGGCAGACGCGGGTCTTCCGGCGCGCCCAGCTTCACGCTGACATTCCTCCAGTCCTCCCGCGTGATGCGGCGGGACAGGGCCTCGATCACTTCGGGCATGATGTCTTCGGCCAGCACCCGGCCCCTGGCGCCGACCCGCTTGGCGAGGCGGACGGTGTAATAGCCCTCGCCCGCGCCGATATCGGCAATGGTCATGCCCGGCTCGATCCCCGCGCGGTTCATGATGTCATCGGCCTCGCGCACCCGGTCGCGGGCTTCCTCGCTGGACCAGCGGGTAGACACGATGGGAGCGACCGGCCGGTCAGCGCGCGGGAACGGCCGGGCGGCGGGGGATCGATCATCCTTGCCCGGCGAAAGCATGTCGCAGGCGGCCAGCAGGAACAGCAATGCCCCTCCAAGCACCGCCCGCTTCATCAGTCGACATCCTCCACATCGACCTTCTCGCCCGTCACCTTCTGCGACAGGGCGGCGGCCATGAAGGGATCGAGCGCGCCATCCAGCACATCGTCGGGCGCGGTCGAGGTGACGCCGGTGCGAAGATCCTTCACCAGCTGATAGGGCTGGAGGACATAGGAGCGGATCTGGTGGCCCCAGCCGATCTCCGTCTTCGCCTGATAATCGGTCGATGCGGCCTCTTCGCGGCGGCGCAGTTCGGCCTCGTAAAGCCGCGCCTTCAGCATGTTCATCGCGGTGGCGCGGTTCTTGTGCTGGGATCGGTCGTTCTGCGAAGCGACGATGATGCCGGATGGGACGTGGGTGATGCGGACGGCGGAGTCTGTCGTGTTGACGTGCTGACCGCCCGCGCCCGATGCGCGGTAGGTATCGATCTTGAGGTCGCTTTCCTTGACCTCGATGTCGATATCGTCGTCGATCACCGGATAGACCCAGACGGACGAGAAACTGGTGTGCCGCCGCGCCGAGCTATCATAGGGGCTGATGCGGACCAGCCGATGCACGCCGCTCTCGGTCTTGGCATAGCCATAGGCGTTTTCGCCCTTGATGAGGAAGGTCGCGGACTTGATCCCCGCCTGATCGCCCGCCTGATAATCGACCAGTTCCACCTTGTAGCCGCGCCGTTCCGCCCAGCGGCGATACATGCGGCTGAGCATCTCCGCCCAATCCTGGCTTTCGGTGCCGCCCGCGCCCGCATGGATTTCCAGATAGGTGTCGCTGGCGTCTGCTTCGCCCGCCAGCAACGCCTTGATCTTATCTTCGTCCGCGCGGTCGGCGAGCGTTTTCAGGGAAGCTATGGCTTCGCTGACCATATCCTCATCACCCTCGGCCTCGGCCATTTCGATGAGTTCGGCGGTGTCGGTCTTGTCCTGCTCGATGGCGCGGGTCGCACCGATGGCGGCGTCGAGGCGGGTGCGCTCGCGCATCACTTCCTGCGCCATCTTCTGATTGTCCCACAACGTCGGGTCTTCGACGCGGGCGTTCAGCTCATCCAGCCGCCGCAGCGCACGGTCCCAGTCGAGGAAACGGCGCAGCAGGTCCAGCGCGGCGTCGATACGGTCGATATATTGCTGCGCTTCGGCGCGCATGGTCTGTTCTCCAAAGTTCCCTTGCGGCGGCCCCTAGCACCCGAAAAGAGCGCGAACCAGCCGCATATCAATATATGCCGCCCTGATCCTGGAGGAAGTCCGCGTCGGTGCGCTGACGCCGGGCGCCAGAGGCCGCTCCCGCTGCGGCGGCCTTGTCCTGCGCCTCCACTTCCTCCTTGCGGATGGAGCGGCGCGGTTCGGATTCGGGCTTGAAGGCTTCCCAGATCACCGATGCCTTGGGATCGTCGGTCGGCCATGCGCCATAGACGCGCTTGCCCGACCGGCGGTCGATCGTGACCATGCGGACGCCCGCCGGGGCGATGAAGGGCGTCTTGGGCATATTCTCCAGCACCGGCGCCATCGCCGCTTTCCAGATCGGCGCGGCGATACGGCCGCCCTGCGCCCAGCCGCCCAGGCTGCGCGGCTGGTCGTAGCCGAGATAAACGCCCGCGACGAGATCGGGCGATCCACCGACGAACCAGACGTTGGTGGGGCCGTTGGTCGTGCCGGTCTTGCCGAACAGCGGTCGATTGAGGTCGCGCAGGACCGTGGCCGTGCCGCGCTGGATCACGCCCTCAGCGATGTGGACGACCTGATAGGCGGTCATGGGGTTCATGACCTGCTTCCCCTCAAAGCCGAAGCGGGGCATGGACTTGCCGTCCCAATTGGGCAGGTTGCAGCCGTCGCAGGGCCGCCAGCGTTCCGGCCAGATCACCTTGCCGCGCCGGTCCTGCACATAGTCCATGACCTTTGGCGTCAGTTGCCGCCCGTGATTGGCCAGCATGGCATAGGCGTTCACCATCCGCTCGACGGTGGTTTCGCCCGCGCCCAGCGCGAAGGAGAGATAGGGCTGGTAATCGCCGATGCCCATCGTCTTGATCGTGCGGACGACGCGGTCCATGCCGGTCTGGCTCGCGGCGCGCACGGTCATCAGGTTGCGCGATTGCTCGACGCCCCAGCGCATCGTCTGCGGCCCGGCGCTGCCGCCCGAGAAGTTGCGGAAGCATTTCTGGCCGAGGCCCGCGCCCTGATAGACGCACAAGGGTCCATCGACGATGATCGATGCGGGCGTCATGCCGTTGTCGAGCGCGGATGCATAGACGAAGGGCTTGATGGTCGATCCCGGCTGGCGCATCGCCTGCGTCGCGCGGTTATAGGAGGACAGGCGGGAATCGAAGCCGCCCTGCATGGCGCGGATACGGCCCGAATGGGCTTCCTCCACCACCATGCCGCCCGACACTTCGGGAATGTTGCGGAGCGCCCAGTCGGACCCGTTGCGCGCGACCACGATCAGGTCGCCGGGCTTCATCGCGGAAAAGGCGGGGCCGCCCGTCTTGCGATAGGGCAACTGCGCCGATCCTGCGGGCAGCGTGCCGGTGGAGCCGTCGGCAAAGCCGATCTGCGCGCTGGACGATGTGCGGCTGATGACGGCGGCGACGCGCCAGCCTTCATAATCGACGCCGACATAGCTGGCGGCCAGTTCCCGTTCCCAGCCGTTGTCGACCTTGATCTCCCCCACCGGGCCGGACCAGCCGCGCCCCACGTCGAAGCGGAGCAGGCCGTTGCGGAGCGCCGTGGCCGTGCTTTGCTGGACCACGGGGTCATAGGGGCTGCGGACCCAGAGACCGCCCGCATAGACGCTGTTGGGACCGTCCTTCGCCTTTTCGCCGAATTGCTGGATCAGGCGGCGGCGGATTTCCTCCATATAATAGCCGCCCGGCCGATCCTCGAAGCTCGATCCGCGCGATGCGACGGTGCCAAGCGGCGCGGCACGGGCAGCATCCCGCTGCGCCGCCGTGATCCAGCCATTCGCCTGCATCGCGCCCAAGGCCCAGTTGCGTCGTTCCAGCGCGCGCTCATGGCCGGTCGGGCTTTCCGGGCGATAATTGGCCGGTCCCTTGGGCAGGATGGCGAGATAGGCCATTTCCGGCAAGGTGAGGTCGGCCACATCCTTGTCGAAATAGGCGCGGGACGCCGCCTGCACGCCATAGGCGTTGCGACCGAGGAATATCTGGTTGAGGTAGAGTTCAAGGATCTGCTGCTTCGACAGCACGCCCTCCATGCGATAGGCGAGGATCATCTCCTTCACCTTGCGCGTGGGCGAATATTCGTCGCCGATGAGAAGATTCTTCGCCACCTGCTGCGTGATGGTGGAGCCGCCGCGGGCGCGCTGGCCCGAACCGATCTTGCTGGCATAATCGAACACCGCGCCGGCAAAGCCGGGAATGTCGACGCCATGATGCTCGAAGAAGGTTTTGTCCTCCGCCGCCAGATAGGCGCGGATGAGGAGCGGGGGATAATCGCTATATTGGAGCTGCACCCGCCGCTCGCGGGCATAGCTGTGCACAGGCCGGCCGTTGATGTCGCGCACGATGGTCGGCAGCGGCGGCTCATATTCCAGCAGCGTCGCGGCGTCGGGCAGGCCCCGCGCGAAGATCAGCCAGAAGAGGAGCCAGGCCAGCAGCAAGCCGCCCAGCAGGATCGCGGCCCAGCGGAACAGGCGGCGTCCCCAGAGCGGGCGAAGCCGGTCCATGATGCCCCCGGCCTCACGGCGCAGGCGATAGGCGACGGACGGTGATGCGGCGGTTTCAGGGCGAGCCTCTTCCATGATGGAGCAGGCTCTACGGTCAAAATGCGGCCAATGCCAGCACCGATCGGCGGATTTCGCGCAGGACCTATCCCCCCGCCCCGCCGCCGCGCAGGGCGAGCTTGCGGGCGAAATGCACTTCGATGGCGCGCGCGACCCCCCTGGCGATGCGGCTTTGCCCGTCCTTCGATGACAGGAATGCGGCATCCTCCAGATTGCTGATATAGCCGGTTTCGAACAGCACCGACGGCGTGTCGGGCGCCTTCAGCACCATCAGCGAGGCAAAACGGTGATAGGCGCTGCGGAAGGGCACATAGGGCGACGCCTCCCGCTGCAACAGGCGCGCGAAACCGGAAGAAATGTTCATGGATTCGCGCTGGGTGAGGTCGATGAGGATGGAGGACACGTCGCTGCTTTGCCCGCCCAGATTGACGCCGTTGATGATGTCCGCCTTGTTCTCTCGCGCCGCCAGACGCGCGGCTTCGCGGTCGGATGCGGTTTCGGACAGGGTGTAGACGGTCGCGCCGCGCGCCGTGTCGTTCTCCGCCGAATCGGCATGGACGGAAATGAAGAGGTCGGCGTTCAGCTTGCGCGCGATGCCATAGCGCTCCTGCAAGACGAGGAAGCGGTCGTCGTCGCGGGTCAGCGCCACCCGGACGCGGCCCGCCTTCACCAGTTCGTCGCGGATCGCGCGCGCAATGGCGAGCGTCACGTCCTTCTCGCGCTTGCCGTTCTGCGGATTGATCGCGCCCGGATCATGGCCGCCATGGCCGGCGTCGATCACCACCAGCGGACGGGAACCGTCGCGCGATCCTTCGATCGGCGGCAGCGCCACGCCCTTCGCCGCCGCCGGAATCGGCACGGTGATGCTGTGGATGCGCTGGCGGGCCCGCGCGCTCATATGGGCGGGCGCGTCGAACTGCGTGCGCCCCCGGCCCAGCGCCGTGCGGAAGGCGCTGTCCGAAATGCCCTGGAGCGAGAAGCTGAGCGACTTGCCGTCCGGCGCGATCCGCGCATCGCCGAGCGTTGCGGGCGTCGCGAGGTCCAGCACCACGCGCGCCGTGCCTTCGCTAAGCTGTCCCTGGCGCACGGCGGAAATGGCGGCGTGATCGCCCGCCCAGTCCAGCGGGCGCGCGGCCTGCGCCCCGCTGATATCGAGCGCAAGGCGGCGCGGCCCGTCCAACAGGAAGGCCGACGCGCCCTCCACCCTGCCGTCGAAGCGCACGACCACGCGGTCGCCCCGCACATCGACGGCGGCAATGCCGCCCGCATGACCGGGCGTTGCGGCGAATATGCCTGCCAGGGCAAGGCTGTGCAACATGCGCCGCTTGTGCAACGCAGTGCCGTTGGCCGTCCAGCCAAATATCATGACGCAAACCCGTCCAGCGTCCCCACGCTGAATCGGGCATTAAGCATCGCGCCTTGCCGCGCTGTAAAATGAGACGGTTAACGAAGCTTTCAGCATAATAATGCCAGTGGCGGTTGCCGGGAATCCGGGAAGGCCAGAATATTTCCGGCAGCCGTTGCCCCATCGCACATTGGCTGCTACCCATTCGCTTTCCTGAAAGGGACGCCATATCGGGCCAACCTTTTTGGGAAATTTTTTGTATCCATCGGCGCGCTTTGCCGCGCGAACCGATGGTCGAACAGGTTGACGCTGCATGAGGCATGTTTTCCATTCCCCGTTGAACCCGGCCACGGGCGATGCGGCGTGGATGGTCCTCCGGTCCGGCATAGTGCCCGGCCATGCCGATGCAGCAGACGCACATGATTTCCTTCAAAACCGGACGATGCAGCAACCCGCGCCCTTGTCGGCGCGCGCCCTGCCGTCCCTTCACTATCGCGTGGCGGCCCGGCCCCAAGCCGCAGGCCGCCGACGCCGGAGACTCATAAATGACAATGCGTATGCTGATCGATGCGCGCCACCGGGAAGAAACCCGTGTCGCGGTCGTCAAGGGAAACCGGATCGAGGAGTTTGATTTCGAATCCGCCGAGCACAAGCAGCTCAAGGGCAATATCTACCTCGCCAAGGTCACCCGTGTAGAACCGTCGCTCCAGGCGGCGTTCGTCGATTATGGCGGCAACCGCCACGGCTTCCTCGCCTTTTCGGAAATCCATCCCGACTATTACCAGATTCCGCGCGAAGACCGCGAAGCCTTGCTGCGCGAGGAACGCGCCCATGCCGAGGAAGAGGCCGCGCTGCGCGCCGAGGTCGAAGATGACGAGGAAGGCGTCCCCGGCGAGGGCGGCGTGGAAGTCGTCGTCGCCACCCATCATGACGATGAGGAAGGCGGCGAGGATGCGGATATTGGAGAGGGCGGCGGCGAAAGCGGCGAGAGGACCGGACGCCGTGGCCGCGGCCGTGGGCGTGGCGGCGACGAAGCCGCCGACGAACTGCGCCGCAAGCGCATGGCGCTGCGTCGCCGCTACAAGATCCAGGACGTCATCAAGCGCCGCCAGGTGCTGCTGGTGCAGGTCGTCAAGGAAGAGCGCGGCAACAAGGGCGCGGCGCTGACCACTTACCTGTCGCTCGCGGGCCGTTACTGCGTGCTGATGCCCAACACGTCGCATGGCGGCGGCATTTCGCGCAAGATCAGCAACGCGGCCGACCGCAAGCGGTTGAAGTCAATCATCGCGGATATGGCGTTGCCCTCCACCATGGGCTGCATCGTCCGCACGGCGGGCTTGCAGCGCACCAAGACGGAGATCAAGCGCGACTTCGACTATCTCGCCCGCCTGTGGGACGAGATTCGCGAAAATACGCTGAAATCCGCCGCTCCCGCACTGATCCACAATGACAGCGACCTTATCAAGCGCGCGATCCGCGACATCTACAACAAGGATATCGACGAGGTCATTGTCGAGGGCGAGGAAGGATATCGCGCCGCCAAGGACTTCATGAAGCTGCTGATGCCCAGCCACGCGCGGCGGGTGAAGCAATATGCCGACGCGGTGTCGCTGTTCCAGCGCGCCAGCGTCGAGGATCAGCTCGCGGCCATGTACAACCCGGTCGTGCAGCTCAAGTCCGGCGGCTATCTGGTCATCAACCCGACCGAAGCGCTGGTGTCGATCGACATCAACTCCGGCCGCTCGACCCGCGAGCATGGCATCGAGCAGACCGCCGTCGCGACGAACCTAGAAGCCGCGCGGGAGATTGCGCGTCAGTTGCGGCTGCGCGATATGGCGGGCCTGGTCGTCATCGACTTCATCGACATGGAGATGAACTCCAACATCCGCAAGGTCGAGAAGGCGATGAAGGAGGCGCTGAAGGACGATCGCGCCCGCATCCAGGTCGGCCGCATCTCGGGCTTCGGTTTGATGGAGATGAGCCGCCAGCGGCTGCGGACGGGCGTGCTGGAAGCATCGACCCGCCAATGCCCGCATTGCGAAGGCACCGGGCTGGTGCGGACCGCTTCGTCGGCGGGCCTGTCGGCGCTGCGTATGCTGGAAGAGGAGGCGGCGCGCGGGCGCGGCAGCATCGTCACGCTGCGCGCGAGCCAGGAAGCGGCCTTCTATGTCCTCAACAACAAGCGGCGCGAGCTGGACGAGATCGAACAGCGTTACGGCGTCACCATCGTCATCCTGCCCGATGGCGAGGTGGAAGGCGCGCGCATGTCGGTGGAGGCCAGCGGCCCGCGCCCTGAGCGCATCGTGAGCTATGCCCCGCTCGCCGAAGAGGAAGACGACCTCGACATGATCGAGGAGGAAGAGGAAGAAGAGACCGAGGAAGAAGAAGAGGCTT
>Ga0180221_1000257_pt1 | contig 56571 bp, 36 predicted proteins | sample eDN5th37CKraftMG_FD_151339 | JGI IMG/M metagenome (GOLD analysis project Ga0180221, IMG submission 151339) | Enriched Miracle-Growth compost microbial communities from Emeryville, California, USA - eDNA 5th pass 37_C Kraft MG (version 2) (version 2) ... | reverse complement strand
GCCGCCATCGCAACAGCCGGGCGGGATCGGTCTATATCGTCAAGCCGAAGATGCACGGGCCGGAGGAGGCCGGCTTCACCGATCGCCTGTTCGACGCGGTGGAGGTGTGCGACGGACGGTCCGAGTGACTGGAACCGCCGACGCGGGGCCGCCAAGTCTGCTTCGGTCCTCCGCTACCACTTTGACGGCCCCCATGCGGGTTGCGGTCATCTTCCAGATGAAATGATCCAGCCACTTCGGCGCACACGCGCCCGTCTTCATCGCGGGAGGGTGACGGACGCCACGACTTCCCGGACAAGCTGATGCAGGTCGCCCCTAGCGCGCAGGTTGTGCAGGGTCAGTTCCAGCTTGGCCTTGGCCGAATGCAGATAGTCCCGCAACGCGGTGAGGCTTTTTTGCGAATGCTGCCACGGCGGTCGGATGGATCACGATGTGGGATGCAGGCGGTTCCTTGTCCAGTTCGGCTTTCAGCCGGTCGCGCTCCTCGCCCAATTCCTTGCTGGCGGCATCCAGACGATCGACACCGGAAATCAGCTGACGGCATGAAGAAGCTCCTTCTCCTCCGATAAGACTGTCGAAGGCGCGTTGTAGCCGGCCCCGATCCTGCCCAGATGAAACGAAACCGTGCCGAACATATTCTGGATTGCCGTCAGCCGCTTGAAATATTGGCCGATGATATGTTCCTCGGTCACGCCGATGCCGCCGTGCAGCTGGATCGCCTGACTGCCGACGAAGTGTGCGCTCCTGCCGATCTGCGCTTTGGCAACTGACAGCGCGGGCGACCGGATTGCAGGAGCCGCGTCGATAAGCGACAGAGCGCGAAAGACGACCGACCGCGATAGCTCCAGTTCAATGAGCATATCCGCCATGCGATGCTGCAAGGCCTGGAAGGTGCCGATCGGCCTGCCGAACTGCCGGCGTATCCGGACATAGTCGCGGGTGATCCACAAGGCGCTGTCCATCGCACCGACCGCCTCGGCGCAAATACCGAGTATCGCATGCATATGGCCGCGATCGAGCGCCGGCCAGCCGCCGTCGACGTCGCCCAGAACCGCGGAAGCGTGCACCTCAACGCCGTCGAGCGGCAACTCCGATGCCCAGGCGCCTTCAGCCAGGCGGAAATCGCGCCGCGCGCCCATCGCCTTGGCATCGAGCAGGAACAGGGTGATGCCATGCCTATCCCGGTCGGCGCCGGACGTCCGTGCGGAGACGATCATCGAGTCGGCATAAGGACCGCCTAGCACGAGGGTCTTGGTGCCGTGCAGGGTAAAGATGTCGTCCGTGCGTTGCGCCCGGGTCGCCACATGTTCGATCATGCTGCGTCCTGCCGCCTCGCCATGGGCGAGGACAACCTTGCGTTTGCCCGCAACGATCGCGCGCACCAGGTCGGTCGCCGCCGGGGCGCCTGTGCCGATCAGGGTCTGCACGGCCAGCACGGCGATCGGCAGGAAGGGTTCGACCACCAGCGCCTTGCCGAATTCTTCCATGAGGATGACCGTCTCGGCCGCACCGCCGCCAAGACCGCCTTCCTCCTCGGAAAGCGATGCGCCGAGCCAGCCCATCTCCACGAAATGGCGCCAATTTTCCTCCAAACAGCCGCCGCCGTGAAGGACTCGCCGACGGGCCTCGGCATCATAATTGTGCGTAAGATAGCGGTGGATGCCGTCCTTGAGCATCCTCTGCACATCGTCGAGTTCGAAATTCATGGGTGGTCTGCCTGACGCGAAAGTTGTGCGGCGATTCGCATTCTCAAAGCTCGAGAAAGGTCTTGGCGATGATCGTACGCTGGATTTCGTTCGATCCGCCATAGATGGTGGTCGCACGTCGATAGAGAAAATCCGCCAGCGCGCCGGGCGCATCCGCAGGCCCGGGCGGCATGTTATCGCTGGGCAGTTCCGGATAGACGATCGATCCATGGTCGCCGAGCGCCTCGATCTGCAGATCGCCAATCTTCTGCATCAGTTCCGATCCGCGGATCTTGAGCATCGATCCCACCGGCAGATCGCCGCCCGACGCCTTCTGCGTCAAGGCGCGCAGCGTCAGATATTCGAGCGAGCACAGTTCGACCTCCAACTGGGCGATGCGCACCGCGAAGACCGGGTTATCGATCAGCCGCCCCGCACCATCCGGCGCCTCGGTTGCAAAAGCCTTCAGCCGCTGGAGATTGGCCTTGTTGCGCGGCACCTCGGCAGAGAAGGCGCGCTCATTGTCGAGCAGGAACTTGGCATAGCTCCAGCCCTTGTTCTCCTCGCCGATCAGATTTTCCAGCGGCACTCTCACATTGTCGAAGAATACCTCGTTCAGGCTGTGTCCCTCGCCGATATCGACGATCGGCCGGATGACGACCCCCGGCGCGCGCGCATCGATGATCAGGAAGGATATGCCTTTCTGTTTCGCCTCGGGCGCAGTCTTGACCAACGTGAAGATGAAATCGGCATGCTGGACGTTCGATGTCCATATCTTGTGTCCGTTTACCACATATGCGTCGCCGTCCGCCACCGCGCGCGTGGAAAGCGCAGCAAGGTCCGAACCGGCGCTGGGCTCGGAAAAACCCTGTCCCCAGAAGATGTCGGCAGAGCGTGTGGGAGCAAGAAAGCGCCGCTTCTGCTCTTCGTTGCCGAATGTGTAGATCACGGGACCGACCAAGCGGAAGCCGCTGACATCGACTTCGGGTGCTCCGGCGAGCAGGCACTCCTCTTCGAAGATCATCACCCGCATCGGATCCCAGCCCGGCCCGCCAAGCTCAACGGGCCAGGCCGGCCCGGCCCAGCCTTTTTCAGCGAGAATCTTCGTCCAGTTCTTGCGGTCCTCCTGCGTGCCGTGAAAGCCCCGCCGGGCACGGGCGGCCATGTCCGCCGGCAGCTTTTCAGCGAGAAAGGCACGCACCTCCTGACGGAATTCCTCGTAGGACGGGTGCAGCATGAGATCCATCGTAACGCTCCTGTCGCGCACTGCCGGGCCTGTGGAGCGATTAGCTCCCGATCACCTTCTGGATCGAGGTGGCGGTAAAGACGGTCGTTCCGTCCACGATTCCGCGCCCCTGCGAGAAGATCAGGCTGCGGGTCCTCTTGGTCAGCGTACCGCAGACTTCGAGCAGATCACCCAGCTTCGGCGCCGCTATATACTGAATGGCCAGATCGATTACCACGGCCGGTGGCCCGCCCGGAACCCAGCCCGGCCCACCGGTCCCAATCTCCGCCATCATCGACATGACCGCGCCGTGACACAGGTTCCACGTGTTCACATGGTGTTGCTCGATGCGGATGGCAGCCCAGAACTCATCGGGACCGCTGGCCGGGGTCACGTGCTTCGTGAAAACCCGGCCGACATGATTGATGAAGGCGCTCGTCGACGGTTCATACTCATAGCCCGAAGGGATTTCGCCCTCTGACACCATCATTCCTTTCACCGGAAGTCCTAATTACGAACGCCTTCGAGAAGGCCTTTCATGTTGCTGCTGAAGATCCGCTCGAGATCGTCTTCCTTGAAGTCCTTGAACTCCTGGATGTAATCCAACGGCTCCGCCATTCCCTCGGGATGGGGATAGTCGCTGCCGAACAGGATGCGCTCGGCGGGCAACTCCTTCGCGAGATGAGCCGGATTATCCTCGTAGAAAGGTGCGACGAAAACATGCTTCTGGAATGTGTCGCGCGGATGCCGCGAGAAGCTCCTGGGCATCTGGCCATAGACGCGATCGAGCCGGCGCAGCAGCGGCGAAACCCATTCGGCGCCATTTTCGACCGACACCACGCGCAGATCAGGGTGACGATCGAACACACCGTGGCAGATGAGCGCCGACATCGCATCGGCGATCGATCGCCCGAGCACGTCGAAGGTCAGCTTGAACGGATTGTTCTGGAAGGCGACCATCTCGTTCCCATCGCCGGTCCACCACCGGTAGATCTGATCATAGCCGCTGTCGGAAGCATGCATGCAGACGAAGATCTTCGCCTCGGTGACCTTTGCCCAGAACCGGTCGAATTCCGGAAAGCCGAACGAGCGTCCGCCGCGCGGACCAGGCACAGGGGCCGGGCGGATTCCAATGACGCGCGCGCCGGCCTTGAGCACGAAATCGAGCTCCTTCAGCGCGAGATCGATGTCGGACAGGCTGATCATGGGAACCGAGAACAATCGGTTCTCGCGCGCAAAGCCCCATTCTTCGGCGGTCCAGCGGTTCAGCGAATGGAACAGCGCGGCGATCACCTCGGGCCGATGATTCAACCGCTCCTCGACCACCGAAGCCAGGGTCGGAAAGACCAGGGCGGCGTGCAGTCCCTGCTCATCGAGAATGCGGATACGGCCGTCGCCGGAACGCCACTCGGCAGGCGGGCGCAGCGGCTCACCCGACAGCTCGCGCATCGAGAGGCCTTCCCTGTTTTCCGCACGATACCATTTCTCGTGCGTCCCCGGCCCCGCAACCACCTCGAAGGTCGGATTGGGGATATATTCCGAAAGCATGCCCGCGATGACCAGCTTACGCCGGCCTTTCACGTCGACGAAGAAGAAGTCCTTCTCAAATTCCTTGGGAAGGTAGCGAATGAACGCATCTTCCGGCTCATAGAGATGATGGTCGGCATCATAAACTGGATAGGGAAGTCTGCTCATAATGTGCACTCCTGCAGAAAAGCTGGCCCGAACGACTGCACATGGTCGCTTAACCCAGCGTTTGCCCGCCATCGACGACGATGGCCTGGCCGGTGACATAGGAAGAACGATCGGACAGCAACCATATGACGGCATCGGCGATTTCCTCCGCCCTGCCGATACGCCCCATCGGGCAGGTGATCATGCTCCGGAAATCAATGCCGCCGTCGACCTGCTGTTGCAGCATCGGCGTTTCGATCAGACCCGGACAGATCGCATTGACCCGTACGCCCTTGCGGGCGCTTTCCTGCGCCGCCGATCGTGTCAGGCCAATTACCGCATGTTTGGAGGTGGCATAGGGTGCCATCATCCCGCCGGCGCGAATGCCCGAAACCGAGGAGATGTTGACGATAGCGCCGGAGCCCTTGTTCACCATCACCGCGAGCTGATGCTTCATGGCGTGAACGACCCCCATCAGGTTGACGTCCATCACTTCGCGCCAGCCCGCGTCCGAAATCTTCGAGATCGGCCCCGACATGCGGGAGATGCCGGCCGAATTCACGCCGTAATCGATCGTGCCGAAGGTCTCGACCGCGAAGGCGACCATCGCCGCGACCTGCGTATCGTCGGTTACATCGAGACCGAAGGCGGCCGCGCGTTGGCCCCCAGCCGTGAGATCGCCGGCCAGCGCCACGGCCCTCGCCTCGTCGCGGTCCGCGATGACCACGGCCGCCCCCTCGGCGCCCAATGCACGTACGGCCGCCTCGCCGATTCCCGAAGCACCGCCCGTCACGACAGCGACCTTGTCCTGTAACAACATTTTCATTCCACCAATCCGATTATCTTCGCGCTATTTCTGCCCGGCCTTGTTCGCTTCCGTCATCTCCGCCAAGCCCATGGTCACGGGATAGCCTGTCATCGCCCAGGCGTTGGCGTGACCTAGGGAATGCAGATCGAACACGGCCTGGATCGCGCTGTACTGTCCCTGGATATCGAGCGTCTGATTGACTGCGCGCTTCGCCATCTGCAGCGCGTGCGGGTTCATCTGGGCGATCTCGTTGGCAAGCGCGAGCGTATGGCTTTCGAGCTCCTCGAGCGGAACCACCCGGTTGACCATGCCGAGCCGGTGCGCCTCATGCGCATCGATCGCTCCGCCGGTGAACAGGAGCTCCTTCGCCTTGCGCGCACCGAATTCCCAGGTGTGACCGTGATATTCCACCCCGCCGATGCCCATGCGGATTACCGGGTCGCTGAATCTCGCGTTCTCCGCAGCGATGATCAGGTCGCAGGGCCAAGCCAGCATCAGGCCCGCGGCGATGCACGCCCCCTGCACCGCCGCGATCGTCGGCTTCGGAAGATCGCGCCATTGGCGTGCATAGCCGAGAAACGCCTTGCGCTCCCAGTTATACATGCGCAGGAGCCCGGCTTCGTTTACATTGTCGAAGATCGTGTCGAATGGCTTCTCTTTGTTGACGTCCGGCGAGATGTCATGTCCGGCGGAGAAATGCTTGCCACTGGCCGTGAGCACGATTACGCGGACCTGCTCGTCCTCGGCCGCCTTCTCATAGGCGGCATTCAATTCGTGAAGGAGCGCCGGATTCTGGGCGTTGCGCTGCTCGGGCCGATTGAGGGTGATCACGGCGACGCGATCCCGGATCTCATATAATATCAGGCTCATTACAGTCTCTCTCCTTTGCCGATCGGGAAGGCGCTTCGGGCGCCGCCGGCATCATCTATCTTTCGGGCAGGGCTGCAATCCTTGCGGTCCCGCGCACCGCGTATCATGGTGTCCGTTTGCTCCAAGACGTCAGGATGGTAGGTGCGGCATCGGCCAGCGTGATCCGATCGACGAACACATGCTGGGTCGCGACCGATACGTCGCGCAAACACCGGCCAAGAATGCTGTTCGCTCGAATCGAAGCCGATCCACTCCATGTATAACAGAAACGGACCAGCTCGGCTGCTACTTCGTGCAGCCAGGTCGTCGATTGCCGGAAGCGTGCGCGTTGTTCGGGCGACAGGGTTTCGCTCCGGGCCGCCGTTTCCTGCGCGTCCTCGAATACCTTCAGGAAATAACCGCGTGTCGCATGATATTGCGCCTCCCATCGGCTGAACGCGTCCCGGAAGACCGGATGATCGCCGATCACAGTCGCATAGCCCGGCCGCTTCTTTTGCATCGCGAGCGCGGCGACCTCGCTCAGCGCGCGCTGCATCAGCCCGAGGACGACGGCGCCATGGCCGGCGCAGGCGAATGCCCCCGCGCCAAGCGAAAAGACAGACCCGCCGCGGAGCGGATCCACCATACCGCGCTCCATCGTGAAGTCGAAGTCGACGAACTGTTCGGGAATTTCGTAATCATAGCTGCCGGTGCCGGAAAGGCCGATCACGTCCCAGTTTCCGGCCAGGCGAACCCTGTCGATAGGGAAAAAGCACACGCGCACTTCAGGCGCGCCGTTGACAAGCAGGCGAGGTATTCCATCCTCCTGTACGAACATGCCCGCACTGATCCACGTAGCGTGCGCACAGCCGCTTCCGAACGTAAACCGCCCGCCGGCGATGAGGCCGTCGGCGGTTTCGATGGACGTCCCGCCCGGCCCGAACATCCCTGCGACGATAGCAGGCTCGTCCCCGCCGAACATCGGACCCATCGCTCCATCGCCGCAGAAGCTGGCAGCGATGGCGGTGCTCGTCGAATTCGCCATGAGGGACCAGCCGACCGATCCGTCCGCGGCGCTGATCTCCTCGATGATCTCGATCGCATCGGTCAGGCTGACGCCGGAACCGCCGAGATCGCGCGGCACCAGCATCCAGAACAGGCCCGTCCGGCGAAGCGCGTCCACCACAGGCTGCGTAAGCGTGCCTTCGGCCTCGATCGCCAGCGCCTGATCGATGATCAGCTGACGTATGGACCGCGCGGCATCCAGAAGCTTTTCCCGGTTGCCATGGCAAGGCGACAGTATCTTTGAGTCGGATAAAGCAGTATTACTCACGATCCGCACCTGATCTTTCATAATTTGTACGTGTAACTATTTATCGCCAGAATGCAATATTAATGATACCATGTTTTATTTTGGCGATTAAGCATAGCGGTGGATGCGGTCCATGTTTGGACAGATTCCAAGGACTATCCTCTCAAGCCCAGTCGCTATTCCGCGATATGCTGAGCCGTCCAATAGAATTTGACCGACATAAGGATCAGCTTTCAGCATCAACGGTCTTCGCTGCAACACTGGAATCCGAATATGTCGTTGATATATGGTGATATTAATATCGGATTCGGCCGCCTGTCGGTCGTCCGATCCGCACCTCGATTGCTAAATCGAGCCGAACGCCTGCCATTGCCACTCAAGCCGTCTTGACTCGCCATCAGTAGCTTGACAGCTTCATAGAACCATAATCGGAGAATTTCATGAACTTTCAGGAATTGTCGCCTTATGAGGCAATAAGACAGGCCATGGCATTGTATAATAATGCCGGAGACCGGGGAGAAATTTCCGAAATGATGGAGGCATTTACGGATGATGCCGTACTGGATACTACTAAGGAAGAGATCGTTGGGGCGCCTGCAATCGAATCTTACTTTCATAAAGTGGTGTCTGATGCCGTAATCGGCGGCCCCGATCGTCGCCCGGCCCGTCATCATCTCACGACGAGCAGGATCGAACTCGAAAGTGCGGACACCGCTCGCGCGTGGACATATTTCATCCTCATTCGTGATGGGGTAACCGTCCAGACCGGCATCTATGTCGATCGCTTTTCGCGCCGGGGAAATCGTTGGCTGATCTCTCGTCGGCGCGTCAAACTCGAATATGACGCCGATGCCCGATAAGGACTTCCACGACCGATAAGGAATAAGCTCTCCTTCGATCCGCTTTTCCGATTGGACAGCCGGGGGATGCTCCGCCCACATTGGGATGAGGGGATGGGCTTCTTCTGGTGAGCGACGATAATGTATAAAAAAGAACAGCTGGATTGCACGGCGGACGGGCGTGTGTTCAGGGGCGTCCTCGTTGTGAAGGATCGGCCTGCGATGACGCCGGGCATCTTGGTTCTGCCTGATGCTTTCGGCCTTGGCGATTTCGCGATCAACCAGGCCGGCGCGCTGGCTGGCCCGGGTTATAATATAGCGGCCGATCGGCGGTCGCGGGCGGCGCCACGCGCTTCTCTGGATGAAGCGTTCGGCGCCCGGCTATGACGAGACATCGCCTACTTGCCGGTCCGGTTCCGATCGGCTGGATCACCGTTGTGATCCTGTTGCTGATGGCGACGGTCTCCTATCTCGATCGCCAGATCATCTCGCTGATGGTTGAACCGATCAAGGCCGACCTGAAGGTCGGCGATTTCGAGATCGGATTGTTACAGGGTATCGCGTTCGGCGCGTTCTACGCCTTGTGCGGTCTGCCGCTCGGCTGGATGGTCGATCGCTTTCAACGCCGTATCGTGATCTTTTCCGGCGTGAGCTTATGGTCGCTGGCCACGATCGCCTGCGGTTTGGCGGGCAGCTTCTCCCATCTCCTCCTTGCCCGCTTCTTCGTGGGCATAGGCGAGGCATCGCTGTCGCCCGCCGCCTATTCGATCCTTGCCGACCTCTTCCCGCGCAAACGTCTCGCCCTCGTGATGTCGGTGTTCGGGCTGGGAACGGTGATAGGATCGGTGCTGGCGTTCGTCATCGGCGGCCTATTGATCGGGCATTTCGCGGACGTCGATCATTTTACCCTGCCGCTGCTCGGCGATTTTCGCCCTTGGCAGATCATCTTCGGGATTGTCGGCCTGCCGGGACTCATCGTGGCGATCCTGATCTTTCTGGTTCCGGAGCCGAAGCGGGATATCCACGCCGCTGTCGTCGGCACGACGGCAACCGGCGTGATGCCGTTCCTGCGCGGCCACAAGCGCTACTTCCTCTGCCATTTCGCCGGCTTCTCCTGCATGGGGATACAGGCTTATGCGACGGGCGCCTGGCTGCCGGTGTTGATGATTCGCCGCTTCGATATCGGCGCCACGACAGTCGGGCCGCTGATGGGGCTGGTGCTGATGGTCGGGGCGTTGCCGGGGTTTCTGTGGAGTGGCTGGTTCATCGACCGCTGGTTCTCCCGCGGAACGACCGATGCGCACCTGCGCTATTTTGTTTATACCTGCGCGCTGTCGGCCGTCGTCGGCGCAATCGCGTTCGGGTTTTCCAACTCGCTCCTGATGCTCATCCCGCTCGCGATCCTGCTGCAGTTCATCCTGCCGGTGACCGGGGCGGCGGGGGCCCATCTTCAGATCGTCACGCCGCCGCAATATCGTGGTAGGATATCTGCGCTGTTCATGCTCGTATTCAACCTCATCGGCATGTGCGTCGGCCCGACGTCGGTGGGCTTCATAACCGACTTCGTCTTCGGTGATCCGGGGCGGGTGAACGCCTCGCTCGCGATCGTCTACACATTGGCTGGACTAACGAGCTCCGCGCTGTTCGCCTGGGGGCTCGAGCCGGCCCGTCGTGCCGTCGCGGCCTCCGAAAGCGCGGATCGACCAGAATCGCGGGCATCGCCATCGGACGACCGAATTTCCGCATCGCCAGCACATCCGCTTGCCGCCCCCTTAACAGGAACCGCCCGATGAGCATTCGCCTCGACCAACAAATCCGCGACACCCTCCTTGATCAGCCTGACATGACGGCGATGGATTACCAAGGTCGTTATTTCACACGTGGCGAGATCGCGGCCCTTTGCGAAAGGCTGGAGCGGCTGTTGTCGGATGCGGGGGTGGGCAAGAACGCGTCGATTGGCGTGATCGTCCGTAATCGTCCGCTTCATGCGGCCATCATGCTCGGACTCTTCATCGCCGGGCGACCGCTGACGACGATCTACGCCTTCCAGGCTGCGGAGGCGATGGCGGCGGACGTCCTGGCGTCGCGCTTCGCGGTGGTCGTCGGCGACGTACAGGATTGGGGAAGCGATCTGCTGGATGCCTGCGCCGCCGTCGGGGCGATCGGTCTGGCGCTGGATCTGAACGATCCGGACGGCATATCGATACTGCCCGATCTTTCCCGCCTCGGCGAAGGGCCGCACCGGATAATCGAGGGCGAAACGGGCGTTGAGGTGTTGTCGAGCGGTACGACCGGTGCGCCCAAGCGAATTCTCTTTCCGTTCCGGATGCTGATCCGAGCGATCGACAGCGTCAAGGCTAGCCCGATCGGAACATCGCTGGAACCCGACATCATCACGTGGCCTTTCGGCGGCATGGGCATTTGTTGGCTCGTGGCGGATGTCGTGATGGGACGGCACATGACCATAATGGACAAGTTCAACGTGCCCGAATGGCGGGAAGCAGTCCTGCGTCATCGTCCGAAAACGGCGAACGGGCCGCCGGCAATGCTCCGCATGATCCTGGACGCCAAGGTGCCGCGCGAAGACCTTTCGAGCATCGATTATTTCTACGGCGGGTCGGCCGCGCTCGCGCCAGATCTGGCCGAAGAGTTCGAGAAGACCTACGATATCACCATTCTCTGGGCCTATGGCGCCACCGAGTTTTGCGGGACGATCATCAGTTGGACCGCGGGCTTGCTGGACGATTTCGCTGTATCTAAGCGCGGGTCGATGGGACGGGCGCTGCCCGGCGTGACGATCAGGGTGACTGATCCGGACAGCGGAAACACTCTCGATCCGGGGCAGGTCGGCTATCTCGAAGCCATCGTGCCGATCATCAGGCCCGATTGGATCAAGACCACGGACCTCGTCAGGATCGACGAAGATGGTTTCGTTTTCCATTGCGGCCGGGGTGATGGAGCAATCACACGTGGCGGCTTCAAGATACTTCCGGAAAAGATCGTCGAAAGCCTGGTTACGCATCCCGCCGTGCTCGACGCGGCAGTGATCGGCGTCGATGATCGCCGTCTCGGTCAGGTTCCAGTTGCCGGCGTCGAACTGCGAAGCAATCGCGTGGCCCCGAGCGAGACGGAATTGATGGAACATGTTCGCCGCCAGCTTCCTGCCCACAGCATACCGGCCCGGATTCTGATCCTCGACAAGCTGCCACGAACGACATCGTTGAAAGTGAGCCTCGGCGATCTGCGGCGCATTATCGCGCAGCAACCGCGTGCAGCGGTCGAGCGCGCCTGAGGGGAGGCCCGGCTGGCGATCGATGCGGGTATCGGATCGCAACAGATACCAAAGGAGTATCGGGAACGAACATATTTTATAGTGGAGGAAAGATATTTCCCCCGATAGTAAATTTGAACAGGAAGACTTCTGTTGCCAGTCCTTTGAAGTGCGTGGATGTAAAAACCACCACTCGACCAACATTAATATGGGACACTATAATCCGGCTTGGTGCTGGAGTGTGGATTTTCGCCCGCCCGCGATTGGATGAGGTAACGGATCAAGGCGATATACAACAGAAAATTGGGGGATGTTGAATGGAAATGACGAAAAATAGCCAGCGGTTGCGCGTTTCTGTGCTTGCCTGCACGAGTTTTGCAGGCCTGATGGCCGCCTCGCCCCTGTGGGCGCAATCCGCGTCCGTGACAGGGCCGGCGGCTGCCGAAGCGGAGGCTGCCACCTTCGCCGATGCTGAAATTCTGGTGACTGCCCGGCGGCGGGAAGAACGCCTTCAGGATGTTCCCGTCGCGGTGAGCGTCATCGGCGGCTCCGATCTCGCAGCGCGCGGCGTCGTAAAGCTGGAGGACGTCTCCCGCGCGGTCCCCGCACTGCAGATCTCGTCCGAATCCTACGGCAAGAACGTTCCGTCGTTCACGATCCGGTCGCAACGGCAGGCCACAAATCTGATCACGCAGGATACGTCGGTCGCGCTCTATTTCGCCGACGTCCCGCAGGCGCGCGCCCAGGGCTTGAATGCCGCGATGTTCGATTTGTCGTCGATTCAGGTGCTCAAGGGACCGCAGGGGACGCTTTTCGGCCGCAATACCACGGGCGGTGCCGTGGTTGTCACTCCGCAGGCGCCGACGGATCTGTTGGAAGGCTATGTCACCGGCTCCCTCGGCAATCTCGACAAGCGATCGGTCGAGGCGGTGCTGAACGTTCCGATAAGCGACATATTGCAGGTCCGGTTCGGCGGACAGGTCAACCGGCGCGACGGCTATATCCACAATGTCTTCGACGGATCGGATCTCGAAGACGAGCATACCGAATCCTGGCGCGCGTCTGTCCGCTTCAAGCCCAACGACTGGTTGGAAAACAGGCTTGTTATCAATGGCTTTCATGCCAACGAGAATGGCAGCGGCGGCATCCTGCGCAATATTGGCCCTGTGCCGATCCCGGCCTACGCAACCGCGCTGGCGGCCGAAATCGCGGCCGTCCAGACGCGCGATCGCTATTCGACCAATTCGAACGATCCGCACGGTACGAAGATGCGCACGATCGGCATCTCCAATGTGACCGAGGTTTCGGTCGGCGAGGCGACGATCAAGAATATCTTCGGCTATCGTCATCTGAATTCGCATGTCCGCATCGACCATGACGCGTCGCCGGTGACCATTCTCGCCGGACGAGACGACATGCTGGAGACGCAATATAGCGACGAACTCCAGATGCTCGGAAAGACCCTTGGCGGCAATCTCGATTATATCGCGGGACTGTTCTATTTCCGCGAAACCGGATCGGCGAATGGGGGCAATAACATCTTTGGCAGCCCCCGCGATCTTACCGGGTCCGCCAAGAACACGAGCAAGTCGATATTCGGTCAGGTCACCTATCGCCTGCCATTTGCCGACACTATTTCGCTGACCGCAGGCGGTCGGCAGACGTGGGACAGGCGCGCATTCGATTATACGTCCACCTCGGGCAATCCGCCGGTCTGCTTCTTCACCGTCGACGATATACCGATAGCATCGGGCGGAGTTCCGTTGAATCCTTGTCTCGTCAGTCGATCGGCGAAGTTCAAGAATTTCACCTACACGATGACGGTCGATTGGAAGGTCGCCAGGGACGTTCTGATCTACGCAGCCCATCGCAAGGGCTATCGGGCCGGTGGTTTCAACCAGCGTGCGACCACCATTTCCGCCACGGATCCGTTCGAGCCGGAAGAGGTGAAGGATTATGAACTGGGCCTGAAAACCAGTTGGCGGGTCGGATCAATCCATGGCCGTCTGAACGTGGCCGGCTATCATCAGGATTACCGCAACATCCAGCGCAACCAGAACCGCATTGACTCCAACGGCAACTTCCTGGGGTCGACGGTTACCAATGCGGCCAGCGCGAAGATCGATGGCGTGGAAGTCGAGCTTAACGTCACGCCGGTCCGAGGCCTTGAAATCGGCGCTTTCTATAGCCTGTCGCGGGCAAAATATAACGAGTGGCTGGCCCCGGCGCTCGTCGATGGAAGCATCGTCTTCATCGATCAGTCGGCCTCGCCCTTCGCCGCCGCGCCGAAGAATTCCGGAGGTGGATCGGTAACCTATACCCTGCCATTGGCAAACGACATGGGCGATCTGACGCTGAGCACGAACATCTATCTGCAAAGCGTGACTTATGGTTCGGACGGCAACGCCACGCCCGCCATGCGCGCGACGGCCCGTCTCCCAGGTTATGCGTTGGTCAATGCCCGGCTCGAGTGGGCCGATATCGCCCGTTCCGGCATCACCGCCGCAGCCTTCGTGCGTAACCTGACCGACAAATTCTACCTCACCTCGGGTGTCGACGTGTCGCAGGCAGGCCTCGGCACGAACCTCGGCCTGGTGGGCGCGCCGAGGACCTATGGTATGGAAGTCACATTTCGTTTCTAGGGAACGCAACTGGTGGATGGAACAACAATGCGTCACACGATGATCGCCCTGACCAACGCGCGAGCCGGAAACGAAGCGGAGTATGAGAGCTGGTCGAAAGATCGGCATCTCGCTGACGTTCTCGCCGTTCCCGGGGTGATCTCGGGTGAGTGCCTGCGCCTGGCCGGCGACGAAGGGCAGTGGCGATATCTCACCATGTACGAGGTTGAAACAGACGATGTTCCCGCCTTGTTGCGGGAAATCGAAAGTCGGGTCGGCACCGAAGCCATGCCTATGACGAAGGCGCTCGACCTCAAGACAGCTTTTATGGGGGTCTTCACACGCCGATGAACGTATCTCCCGCAGATGATGCTCGCTGCGAAGGAAAGAGGATCGCCTACCCGCATTTGTTCTCGCCGCTCGCGCTCGGGAGTCTGACGCTCAAAAACCGCGTGGTCATGTCGCCGATGTCGACCGAGATGGGCGGCGAGGACGGGTCCGTCACCCCAAGGATGATCGCGTTCTATCGTGAGCGCGCGCTGGGGGGCGTGGGGCTGATCACCGTCGAATATACCTGCGTGGATCCTGACACGGGCCGCGCCAGCCCGCGCCAGCTCACCTTGGAAGGCAGCGCCAATCTCCCGGGGCATATCGAACTGATCCGCACCCTCCATGACGCCGGTGCGCATGTCTTCATGCAGATACAGCATTCTGGCCAATATTCGAATGCCGCGCTGCTGCCCGGCGGCATGGCGGTGGGGCCGAGCGACGTCTTTACCCGGCGCGATCCGAAGCGCCAGATTGCCCGCGCCATGACCGGCGAGGAAATCGAACGAATGATCGAGGCATTCGGCAAGACTGCGGAGATGGCGGTCGTGGCGGGCTATGATGGTGTCGAACTCCATGGTGCGCACGGTTATCTGCTTACCCAGTTCCTTTCTCCATTCGGCAACCATCGCCAGGATCGCTGGGGTAGCGACTTCGAGGGCCGGCTGCGATTCCCTTGCGCAGTGATCAACCGGGTCAAGGCAGCGATCGGCAATCGGCCTTTGTCGTTCCGGATTTCGGCGGACGAGTTCACGCCCGGCGGATTGACCATCGCGGACATGGAAATGATCACGCCGCATCTGGCGGCGGCCGGCGCTGACCTGTTCCATATATCGACGGGCTGGGGCGTCGGGGCCGCCTTCGCGACGGTGATCGAGCCGATGTCGACGGCTGAAGGCTGGCGTATTCCGCTCGCCGAACGCATCAGGAGGGCGTCGGGCAAGCCCGTGATCGCCGTCGGCCAGATCCGCTGGCCGGAAACCGCCGAAGCGGCGATCGCCGCCGGGCAGGCCGACCTCATCGCGCTGGGCCGGCCGATGTTGGCCGATCCTTATTGGGCAAACAAGGCGATGGAGGGCCGTCGCGATGCGATACGGCCCTGTACGTCGTGCAACTGGTGCGTGGCGGCGCATGATGAAGATGGCGTCGGCTGCGCCGAAAACCCGCGCACGGGATTCGAGCGCGACCCCCGCTTCACGCCCGAGATCGGCGCGGGGCGGAAGGCTGTCGTCGTCGGCGCGGGGCCAGGTGGAATTTCCGCGGCGTTGATGCTCGAAAAGGCGGGGTTCGAAACGCATCTTTACGAGCGGCGGGATCGTGTTGGCGGTGGCCTGATCGCATCGGCGGCCCCGCCCGGAAAGGACAAGCTATCATGGTACAAGGATTATCTGACCAACCGTCTCGGCAGAAGCGCGGTTCGGGTCCATCTGTGCCATGCCGCCACGATAGATGAGGTCATCACGCTTGATCCGACGATCGTAATCATCGCGGCGGGTACTATGCCACATCAGACATTGCCGATCGAGGGTCTCGATGAGCCCCTGGTGAGTAATGCGTTTGACGTGCTGATGGGGGACGTCGACCCCGATCTTCCCGAAGGCGGACATGTCGTAATCTATGGCGGTGGAGAGACCGGGTGCGAGACAGCCGAGCATATGGCGACGAAGGGGATGCGGGTCACACTCGTCACGCGGTCGCCTGCCGACAAGCTCGCCCGCTCGGCCGAATTCATCTATCGAACGGGACTGGTGCTCCGAATACGCAATAATCCCACGATTACCCTGCTGCAGAACAGCCGCATAGCCCGGATAAACGGGCGTACGATCTGGATCGAGGGCGAGCATGCCGGAGCCCTGGATGCCGATCGCGTGCTGATCGCCCAGGGGCGCCAGTCCGATCCGGCTTTTGCCGCAGCCCTCTCTGACGCCGGCATATCCTGCACCGTCATCGGCGACAGCAGGAAGGTGGGCCGTATCGGGGACGCCGTACACATGGCCTATAAGGCGGTGCAGTCGTTGCGCCACACAACCGGGCCCTTGTCGTCGCAACGTGGATGAGGCTTCATCGGACCCAGCCGGCGAGGAGCGCCCGCAATGCCGAAACCAGCGCAAGCGGCTGATCGGCCATCACATGGTGCCCGGCTTCGGGAATGGCGACGAAGGGCGCGCTCGATGGCAACAGCGCGCGCATATGTTGTATCAGCGCCGGCCCGGTGAGGTTGGAAAGCATGCCGGTTACGACCGCGATCGGCGCCGCCGCGTCGACAAGGTCCCGCCAGGGATCGCCGATCGACAGCGATTCCCACAGCCGTGGATCGAAGCGCCATGTCCAGCCTTGCCCGGGAACTTCCTTCATCGCCATCGTCCCAAGATAATCGAGCAGCCAGTCGTTTGCACAGGGCTGCGGCGGGATCAGGCGGAAGCGCGACAGCGCGGCTTCGGCGCTCGGATAGATACGATGCCCTCGATAAGGGGCTGGTGCCCCGATGCCGAGGCCTGGAAGGGCGACATCGACCAATATGACCGCGCGGATCGATCCGGCCCTGGACGCCGCAGCGCGAAGCGCCGGCATCCCACCAAGCGAATGACCGACGATGACGGGTGGATCATCCTGTCGCGCAATGCCGGTCGTCTCCGCCACCGCCCATATTTCGCGCGTGAACTGACCGATGCTGTAGCTGTCTCGCCAACCGGACCCCCCCATTCCGCTCAGCGAAAAGGTCACCACGCGATGGTCCGAGGCGAAGAAAGGTGCTAGAAAACTCCACCAGCCGAGATGAGCGCCATTGCCGTGAAGGAGCATCAGGCCGGGCGCATCGACATCCCCCCAGCTTCGTGCTTCGATCACGATGCCGTCCACGGGCACCCAATGGGTTTGCGATTGTTGCGTGATCGCATGCCTAAACCAGTCCGGAGCGGACAGCGCCCCCATGTCTTCACCAGGATTCATCTAGCACCTAACTATATTCAATATGATTATATAAATAAGATTTTTTGCAAAGACTATTTCTAAAATGGAACGATAATTATTTATCTATTCACTAGATAAATCAAGTATTATAAGTTTTACTTTATCGATATCATATCACTATCGACGTGCCACCGTTGCTGCGATAAGCTTGGCGCAGGCGCGGCCTGCTGGGCTGCGTGATGGAGGCGACAGTGAATCTGAAGACGCTGAAATATTTCGTGGTCGTGGCCGAGGAGGGCAACATGCATCGCGCGGCCGAGCGGCTGCACATCGCCCAGCCGGCCCTTACCCGCCAGATCAAGGTTCTCGAAAATGCGCTTCGGGTCGAGCTCTTCGAACGCCTGCCCCGCGGCGTCCAACTGACGGCGGCTGGCCGAAGCTATCTGATCGACGCCCGCAACCTGCTCGAGCTTTCGGCCCAGGCTAACGAACGGGTCGCGATGGTCAATAGCGGAATCATGGGCTCGCTGCGGCTCGGGCTGCATGAGGTCGCCCATAAATATGGCATCTTCCGGAGGATCATCGAGACCTTCACCAATAATTACAGGGATATCCAGCTCAGCTTCAACATCATGTCGTCGCAGCGTCAGCTCGACGCCCTGCTGGTCGGGGATATCGATGTAGGCTTCGTATATCTCTGGCAGCCGCTCCCGCATCAGTTGCAGAGTCAGAAACTGCGTTCCGACCAGTATGTCGTCGCGGTTCCCGCCAATAACCCCCTTGCCAGCAAGGCCGAGGTCCGGCTCGAAGATCTCGCGCAGGAACGGTTTCTCTGGGTTGATCGCGGGCAAAACCAAGCCCAGTCCGATACGCTGATGCTGGCGTGCGAGCGCTGTGGGTTCGTCCCGAATACCGTGCACGACGGCCTGACCAGCGAAGAGGCGATGCTCAGCCTCGTGTCGGTCGGTGCGGGCGTCGCATTCATGCCGGCTACCGATCGCGAGGCATCGGGCCCCATCATGTTCAAGCCGGTCTCGAATCTCAATGTCGAGGTCGAACTGCATCTTACGTTTCGTTCCGGCAAGCAGACTCCGACACTCGGCTGGCTGCTGGACTGTGCTGCCGAAGCTGTCGCGGAAGCGGCCTAGAGACTGTTATGAAACTACGGCGAGAGCAGCGACTTGTCTGATCATGATGCAGGCGAAAGCCGTCGACCGTGATCTCGACCACCTCGTTAAGAAGCTCTTCCCCTCCTTCAGTTCAGATAGCGGCGCGTCGAAGAACCGTATATTCGGACGCTGCACTGCCTCGCAGATAGCTTCCGCATCGACCGCGTCGTTCTTTCGCCGCTTTACGAATGGCTTGACGTAGGAGGGCGGAATCAGGCGGACCGTGTGACCCAGCTTCAAGAGCGCACGCGCCCGATCATGCGCGGCACCACAGGCGGCGAAGGCAGCCTTTTTCCGCGATATTTATAAGGCCTCAATCACGTGCTCGGTGGGGAGGTGCCTGTAGTCAGGCATTCAAGATTTCGAACCAATGAGACGCTGGAGGTTCAAGGGTGCCTCCTTGTCTATCTTTGCGCGCTCTCGGAACCCGACCGCCCAGTCGGCGGCTCCCCAGGCTAGAATCCAGGGAGACCCCAGACCGGATTCGAACTTTATAATATACCAAAAATGACTATAAGATCAGACCGTTACAGCCAATATTGGCTGGCGGGGTCGTTAACCTATCTGGCGCTTTATAACAAAAACGGCGAAAAACCGCCGTTCTTGTGCCCTATGGCAAATGGCTCCGCAAGTCACTCATATTTCGAACTTTTTCCGCTTTCCGACCCCGAAAGCTGGTCGCGCGCTATCGCGCCCTCTTCAGGAATGAAGCAGCGTGATCGCATCCAGCCACGAAGCCGAGTGAGGGCTTGGGCGAAACAGCGGGCGAGCATGCCGACCCTGGTGCTGCCCGCTGAACGACACCATGGTTGGCTCCATCGAGACCGGAACACGTGGCACGGTAGGCAGACGGGTTCAAAGACCCTTGCGGGCATGTAGCGCCGTCTGCTTTTCCGGTTCGATCATCCGGGCCGTTGGGGCCGTAATTTGTTGCGGCGGGAAGCAGAGGTTCAAGGACCCTCGCGGGTTTGTGGCACTGCTGCCTTCCGCCGACATGGGCAACATATGTGAGCCGGAATCTGCTTCAACCGTGGAGACACTATAGCGCGTAGATGGACACTTCAGTGTCGAAATGCACACTTCAGTACGCATTCGGGCCAGGAGGGGTTCACTGCGGATCAGGCCGTCCAACTGGATAACAGCCCGATCAATTGGCTCAGGCGATCAGCATCTGGTCTCCTAGCGAGCAGCTGCAGCACCGTCTCAGAACGTCCGTCGTATCTCTCAAGCGGGTGTGGTCAGCAACATAAGCTGCTCCTACGGATTGATATCGCCCAGCCCCACAGCCACGGCTTGCACATGCTGGCGGTTGATGCTGCATGGGGTGCATGACTCAAGATGCTCTGATCTGTGCGCGCTATTGGCGGAATGCACTGGCCGATGCCGAGCTCGGCCGGGGCGGATTCAAGAGCAGGGATGTGGCGGAGTTCGTGACGGTCGCGAGCGCCGATCTTCGGCAAGGCCGAGTCGACCCGGATACGGTCGCGGCCCTGTTCCGAGGCGGTCGGGCGGAGGCGGAAAGTCGGACGGTGCTGCTTCGTCCCGTCGTCTATCGAGCGCGTACCCTGCATGGGCAGCGGCGATCGTCATTGCCAGAGGTTCTGACGCCGGTCGTCAGCAGGCTCACCGTCTTTCGGGACGGTCGACTTGGCGTGCCGACCAATGCCGTCGTGCCGCGGGATCTGCTGGAGCCGCTCGATCGCAACACCTTCACCATTGGCACGGTCGAGGCGCTGGACGATTTCCTCACGCTTTCCCCGGCGCCCGGCGTCGTGCCCGAACAAGAAGAGGATGACGGTCCATCGCCCGCGAGCTGGGAGGCCTATTGGCGCTATTGCCACCGGCTACAGCGAGCGGTGTTTCCGCAGCTTGCCGGCGACCATCGCTTCGAGCACGCAGCCGAAGGTTTGATCGAAGCGCGCGAGCAACTGGGCGCCGGTCGAGCGATCGGCGCGCTCTACGATCATATCGAGAGGGATAGGCCCGATGCGCCTTTGTTCGAGACGTTCGCATCGAGGCAACTGACGGAGCCCGACCCCTGTCTTCGAGCACATGCCGGTTTCGCCGACAGGCTCGGTCATTCTAACCCCAGCTATGCACTGGCGGAGGCACAGCGCAGTGCGCTCAGCCACCTTCTCGCGGCCGGGCATGGCGAGGTCGTGGCCGTCAACGGACCACCCGGCACCGGCAAGACGACCTTGCTCCTTTCCGTGGTCGCTTCGCTATGGGCCAAGGCCGCGCTCGACGGCGGCGACCCGCCGATCATCCTGGCGTGCTCGACCAACAATCAGGCGGTCACCAACATCATCGACGCCTTCGGGGCCGATTTCGCGGAAGGAGAGGGGCCGTTCGCCGGCCGCTGGTTGCCGGACCTGAGAAGCTTCGGCAGCTATTTTCCGGCAGCCAGCCGGAAGGTGCCGGACGGCTACCTGACCCGGGCCTTCTTTGATCACGTCGAAGATGCTGTTTATGTCGAGCGCGCGCGAGCTGTCTTTCTCAATGCCGCCGCCATAGCCTTTCCTGATCTCGATGATCTGCGTGTCGAGACGGTGGTCGAGGCGCTGCATGGCAGGCTTCGCGCTCAGGCCGGCGCTCTCGCGCGGATCGAAGCGGCCTGGGAAGCCCTTGCCGCCGCACGCGAGCGCAGTCGTGCCATTCTCGGTGATGATCCGGTTGGCGTACGGGAACGGCGGCACGAGGAAGCCGAAGCAGCTGACGCGGCAGCCCGCCGTGTGCAGGAAGTGAAGGCCGCCTGGGATCATCATCAGGCATCCGAATCCCTGCTTCTCGTCCTGTTCGGCTGGCTTCCTGCGGTCGCCAGAAAACGCCTCGCCGGTGCGCGGGCTGCCCTTCGTCCGCATTGGCCGGAGTCACTACCCGACTGGTCTCATGTGCGCGACATCGAAGCGGCCATCGAGCGGATCGCGGCGGACGCGCGCAGCCGCGTCACGGCGTGCAGGGCAAGCCTTGCCGAAGCTGATGCGTTACTCGAAGCCGAGCGGACCTGCCTTGATCGCTGGTGCGCGGGGTTGCGAGAACTAGGGATCGATACGGCGGAAGCCGAGGGGATGACGCTGGCGGCGTGTGACCCGATCGTGGACCGACAGCTGCGCTTCCCGATCTTTCTCACTGCCACGCATTATTGGGAAGGGCGCTGGCTGCTCGACATGTCATCGATCGATGATCTGGCGGCCGAGAAGCGCCGCAAGGGGCAGGCGGCTGTCATTCCTCGCTGGCGCCGACGCATGATGCTGACGCCCTGCGCCGTTTCCACCTTCTATGTCCTGCCCGATCTTTTCCGCGCCCGTCGCCACGACGGCGAAGAGTTCGTGGACGACTATCTCTATGACACGATCGACCTGTTGATCGTCGATGAAGCCGGCCAGGTCACGCCAGAGGTCGGCGCGGCGGCCTTCGTGCTGGCGCGACGGGCGTTGGTGATTGGTGACACCGCGCAGATCGAGCCGATCTGGAGCGTGCCGGGTCGGATGGACACTGGCAATCTGCTCGACGCCGGTCTGCTGACGGCGGAGGAGGAAAGGGCCGGCCACAATGCGTTCGCCGAAAGCGGGCGCGCTGCCTCGTCCGGCAGCGTCATGCGCGTCGCCCAGCACATATCGCGCTACCATCAGGAACCGGACCTGGCACGTGGCCTGATGCTCACCGAGCACCGCCGTTGCTTCGATGAGATCATCGGCTACTGCAATGACCTCTGTTATCGTGGCAAGCTGCAGCCGCTGCGGGGACACAAGTCCGGTGTCTCGGGCACCGACGGACTGCCGGCGCTGGGATATTTGCAGGTCGACGGCCTGTGCGAACAGCTGCCGGGCGGCAGCCGCCGCAACATCGCAGAGGCGGAGACCATCGCTGCCTGGATCGCGAACAGGAGGGCTGCGCTGGAGCAAAGCTACCCTCGACGTGCGCTCGCGCAGATTGTGGGCATCGTCACACCATTCGCGGCGCAGGTGGAAGCGATCCGCAATGCGCTGAACGCGGCGGGGATCGACGCGGCGCCGGGAAGGGGGGTGCTGGTCGGCAGCGTCCACGCCTTCCAGGGCGGGCAGCGCCCTGTGATGCTCTTCTCGCCGACCTATTCCAAGCATGCCGACGGCGAGTTCATCGATCGAAGCACCAGCATGCTCAATGTTGCGGTGTCGCGCGCGATGAACAGCTTCCTGGTGTTCGGCGATATGGACTGTTTTTCGGCGGCGCCGCGCGGCAGCCCACGCGGACAACTGGCCGTCCGCCTGTTCGCCGACGCCGGCAACGCGCTCGTCTTCGGCCAGGCGCCACGCCGTGATCTGGTGCGTCGCGGGCGCGTGGAGCATCTTCACGATGCCACCGAGCATGATGCCTTTCTGCGTCAGGTGTTGGAGCATTGTCAGCGGGAGGTGCAGGTGGTGACGCCGTGGCTGACGCAGCGCGCGTTGGAGGACAGCGGCGTGGTGCCCATGCTGTCGGCTGCGGTCGCTCGCGGTATCGGTCTGACGGTCTATACCGACCGCATGCTCAATAAGGAGCGGGCACGCGGTGACGGCGGGCGCGATGAAGTGGCCAGAGCGCGAGGAATGTTGCTGGAGATAGGCGTCGAGCTGATCGACGTGCGCGACGTGCACAGCAAGATCGTGATGGCCGACGACGACCTGTTCTGCGCCGGCTCGTTCAATTGGTTCAGCGCCGCGCGCGATGGCCTCTACGCGCGCCACGAGACCTCGCTGGTCTATCGCGGTGCGGCTGTTGCCAAGGAAATCGAAGCCATGAAGGCCAGCCTGCTCAAGCGAATTCAGCGTTAACGGGAACCCGACTGCGATATGGCCATGCCACGATCGGATTGTCCATCTGGCTGGGATCTGTGATGAGCATTGGCATACGGGGGGCGCGCACCGCCGACGAAAAAGGATCCGGCCCGCTTCCCGTTCGTACAAGCTCGGCGAGAATGCGAGAGTCTTCGTTCGAACGCATCTCTCGTCAATGACAGCCGTAGCTCCTCGCAGTCGAATGGACGGCTTCTGCCGGGACCTCCTGCAATGTCTCGTTCACTCCGCCACTCGCCACGACCACATACCTTTTCTTATCGATGCGTTGGAGCAAACCGGCAGCCCAATTCTGTAGGTCAGTGGGGGTTTCCCGATGCAATCTCGAGCCGTGGGTACATGAAAATGCCGGCGCGGTCCCTAAGTCTTAGACGTTCATCTGCTGGAACAGTGCCTGTAGCTCGAGAGCATTCTCAGGGGCGAATCCCGCGGCCGTATTGTCGAAGATCACCCAAGTCTCTTGGTCTTTCGCGATTTCCGCCATGGCAGCGGCCGACCAGGCTTCGAGCGCTGCGCGTTCGTAGCGCGACCAATAGGTGCGCGGAGCGCCGTGCAGTCGGAAATACGCGATGCGGCCTCCTCCTCCGGGACGGTCGGCACCGGGCGCAGGCGATGGATCGGCGGCAACTCGGCCGATCCCCATCTCGGCAAGCGTGGCTTCGACGCGCGGCGCGAACCAGCTGACATGGCGAGGCTCGCAAAGGACGGATATCCCGAGAGCATCATGCAGCCGTTCCATTAATGGAAGAAGGTCTTGAGCAAATGCCAGGCTCGGCGGAAGCTGGACGAGGACAGCGCCGAGCTTGTCGCCGAGGCCACGCACGTCTTCGACGAAGCGGCTGACCAGATCATCGCAATCGACCAGGCGATGGTCATGAGTGACGGCTTTGGGCAATTTCACGGAAAATCGGAAGTCCGCCGGTACGCTGGCGGCCCAGCGCTGATACGTGGTTCGTCGATGCGGCCGGTAAAAACTACTGTTGATTTCCACGGCATTGAAGCGGCGAGCGTAGCGTTCGAGGTGCGTGCCTTGGCCGAGGAACAGATCAGCCTGAGCGGAGGCGATTGCCCATCCAGCCGTTCCAACCTTGCGCTGTCCGATCGTCATGGCTCCATCAACATCATCCTTCGACAGAAGGTCCCGAGCCATGATATCGGCAGCCGCATCAGGTAGGCAGGGTGACATGCTGGTAGTCTCTGCAAAGGAAGGCGCGTGACCTCATTCGACATAGATCTTTCCGAAACCGAATGGCATTTTGTGCGGCAACGAGTCCAGAATGGCAGCTTCGAAAGCGCTGAAGCCTATATAATAGATCTTATCCAACGTGATCATCAAGAGGCCGAGAGAGGGCAAGAAGTAATAGAGGAATGTTATTCTGCATCCTAGTCGTGACCAGTGGCTTTACTATTCGTCGTGAAGATCTCGGCCGGATGATCGCGGGCGGTGCCCACAATCCAAGTGGCGATGTCGCTGTACGCCGATCCGCTCGGCGGCAGCGATACCTTGCCCAGCGCCTCCGCGCCAGGCTCGAGCCCGATGATCGGGTTGCCCGGACAGGTGGCGGGGGCGGCCGGCGACCACAGCGTGCTCGAGGCCGCTCTGGAAGAGGCGCGGCGGAACAGGGCAGAGAAATTCGAGCTCGAAACGGCGCGCGAATGGCGCCAAGACGTTCGACCTGGAGAAGATCCGCCGTTCAAGCGGATCATGCGTTAGGTGAGGGGCGTTGAGCATCCGTCGACGGCAGCGTCATCGTCGCGCTGTTTTCGGGGACCAAAAGGGTCAAGTATCGGATGGGACTGCTGGGCGTGAGATCCGGTAAGATGGGGCTCATCGCTTCTTCATCTCGTGTCGTTCTTTGGCACGCTCGGAAGCGCGCCATCGGAGAAAGTCGGATAGGCTCGCCTTGTCGGAAAGCCCGGTTTCTCGCGCGAGAGTGAGAATACGGTTCTTCATGTCGCTCACAGCTGTATCTCTCTATCGTCAGGGCGTCAGAAGCCATCGGCCTGTAACATCGGTCGTTCCTGTCGTGGTACTATATCGCATAACGTCCGTCGTTCAGACGCCGTGCCATGCCTAGACCCGCGAGCGCGTCGAGTACCGGGCGGACGGTTGCCGCACGCTTGCCGTTGAAATTGCGGGCGATGTCCTGCGGTCTCAACGGCCGCGCAGCCGCCGCCAGCACAGACTGCACCACGCCGACTTGTTCCGGTAGATTGGCTGGCCAGCGGATGATATTGGTGACAGGCACTGGGGACATTTCGCCCAGATCGAGCATTGCCGCCACGGGCACGCGATAGCCCGGATCCTGAAATTCGGGCCGAAGATAGCGGATCAGCCCCCGCGTTTCTTCGGCGGAACGTTCCTTGTTGAGCGCGACCAGCCGGGTAAGGATCGTCTCGGCGCCCAAGGTGCCGGCACGATGGTCATCGCCCCAACCATAGGCGTCCGCCACGGCGGCATCGATCGCATCGTGATGCTGACGCATCACGGTTACCAGTCCCCGATCATGGATGTCGCGTTCGGTATCGCTGAGCGGTCGGCCTTCCCGAAGCGTCTCTAGGACATTGTAGAGCTTGGTGAGGGTCAGATCGGGATGATCTATAAGGACGCGCCTGCGCAAGATGTCGAGTGTTTCGGCTTCGAGGCGGATGCGGTCCTTAAGCGCCTCCGACACATCGGCGGGGAAGGGAAATGGATCGAAGCAGCGGGATTTCACATAGACGGGATCATCGCCCACTCCCAGTCGACCGCCGCTGCCGAGCGCCCAGAGAACATGGATATGACTGGAGAGAACGCCCAACTGATAAGTGTCCGACAAGGCTATCGCGACAAGCTTGTTGTCGGGCAGGATCGTTGTAGGAAGAAACTGAAAAACGCGGTGCTTGGCGGTCTCGATGGTCGCGACGTAACGCGGCAGATCGTGCAGGGCTTTGCGCAATTCCGATCTGGGTTCGCCGTAAATCCACCAGTTTTCCCGGTAGCTCGCGCGATTGTTGGTGTCCCGATGCGGTTTCACAGTCGCCAGCAGATGCTGATACAATGCGGGATGACGCTTGCGTACCTGGTCTTCGGTCAAACCATATAGGTCAATGGCCATGACGCCACGTGGACGTGAGGCGAGGTCGCGACCATTGCGGTAGGGAAAGATAACATTCGGCTCGGTCGAAAGGCCGAGCCGAATTCGCTGATCGCTGATCGCTGATCGCTGATCGCTGATCGCTGATCGCTGATCGCTGATCGCTGATCGCTGATCGCTGATCGCTGATCGCTGATCGCTATTATACATAGCGATTCTATCAACATAATCAAGCATTATCAGTTGATTAGTTAAAATTTTCTCCGCTTCCTCCGGCGTGACGATGAAGCCATCACCCATCAGTTGGACGCCTCGTGACGATAGCTTATTATTGGCCTTGAGTGGCACAGCCGCCGTCAAATCGGCGCCTGCACGCAGATCGCTGCCGATCACATCTGTGCGGCTGGTGAACTCGATATGCTCAGGCGCTTCGCTTTCGTCCGCAACATTGAGCAACAGCCCTTCCGCTTTGCTTTTGCTCGGCGCGGCGACTGTCATGGCGATCCGCACCGCTGCGCCGTCCCTTTCGTCCACCCATGGATGATTGGGGATGGCAAAGCGCAGCGACAATGCGTCCTTGGCGTGGAGATGCTTCGCTATTACGCGCCGGCTAAACAATTGGGTGATCGAATTGGTGGTGACGAAGCCGAAGCGGCGTGTTCCTTCCTTTCGGACGGCGAGTGCCGCCTTGTCCCACCAGTGCATGACAAGATCGGCGCTTTCGGAAACATCGGTAGTACGAAACAGGGCTTCGAAATAGCCATCGCCCAGCCGGTCGCGCACATCCTTGCCGCCGATGAACGGCGGATTGCCGATGATGAAATCCGCTTTCGGCCATTTGGCGGCACGAGGATTGATGTAGCGATACATCTCCTTCCGTGCCTGCTCGTCCGGGACCGGGCGCCCCGTCACCGGGTGCAGCTTCATCGTTTCACCGTCCCAGCGCGTCACGGGGATGCCGTCCTGGTCACGCTCAAGTTCGCGGCTATCCCATCCGATCAGGGCGTCTCGGTTCTCGATGGTGCGGATATCGCGCAATATGGGTTCGGGCGGTGAACGATCCCGGCCGTTCACGCGGAAGTGCCATTGTAGATACCCGATCCACAGGACCAGTTGTGCGATTGCCGCCGCGCGCGGGTTGATCTCGATCCCGAGGAAGTTTTCGGGCGTGATGGTATGGCCGGTCAATTCGGCAACATATTGGACGTCGCCCAGCTCCACCAACAGGTCGAGCACCTCGCCCTCCAACTCCTTCATCCGTGACATCGCGACGTAAAGAAAGTTCCCGGTGCCGCAGGCAGGGTCCAACACGCGTGTCGTGGCGAGACGACCGTGAAAGGCTTCGACCGTGCGCCGGGCGTTCTCTGACTTGCCCTGGTCGATCAACTCGGCTGCGGCGACCCGAACACCAGCCCAGTCGGCGCGCAGCGGTTCAATGATCGTGGGGCCGATCAGTCGTTCCACATAGGCGCGCGGTGTGTAATGCGCTCCGAGCTTCGCGCGCTCCTTCGGATTGAGCGCGCGTTCGAGCAACGTGCCAAAGATGGCCGGCTCGACTTCAGTCCAATCCTTCTGAGAAGCCTCGATCAGTACCTTAAGCTCAGCCAGTTCAAGCGGGAGTGCCTCGGTGTCCTTGAACAGATAGCCGTTGAAATGCTTCACCGGAATGCCGAGGCCGGGCGCGAACTCGCCCCTGTCCATTGCACGCCACAGGGCGGAAAGCTGGTGATGCAGATGCTCCGGATGGTCGAGCTGCCCCCGGAGCAAGGTCTTGAAACTGTCCCGGGGCAGCAGCACGCCGGTATCCTCGGCAGGCGAGAAGGCGATCAAGGACGCGCCGCTGTATTGAGTCCGGTCGTTTCTCGACGCGTTGCGATTCCTTCGCGAGATCGACACCCGCCCAATCCCATCCGACGATCCGATCGCGGTCGAAAGGCTTTCGCGCGGCCCCGATCGGAGGCACGAACAGCTCAGTTCCCTCAAGGTAGCCGCCATTGTCGAAGCGTATCGCAGGCGGCTCTCTGCGGAACCAGTCCCCAAGCGATCTTGTGGTGCGCCCAATCGTGATGTCGGCCGCAAAAGCGTCCTGTGGCTCGTAGGACAGACCATCTGGCCCGAATTGAACGATATAGTCGGCGATCTTGTTTGGAGTGACGACCCGAAAGCGGATCGGTGTGTCGGTCGTAAAATCCAAAATCTGCAGTTCCGCATCAAAGAACAGCACGGATTCTCCATCGATTGTGATTGTGATCGCGTCTTCGGCACGCTTCAGGAACTCCTCCGGCCAATCGATTAGAAGCGGAATGAGGGCGGGACGCTCACTGATTTCAACTGGCAGGATCACGTTGGTAAAGACGTCGCGGGTCGAGATCGTATCATCGCGGAGCTTGGCACCGACCGCGTGGCACCATTCGACCCAGGATGCGAGATCCTCGGCGGTCATCATCGACCACATTCGGCCCTTCTGCGAGCAGCCAACCGTTACTCGCATGCCGTCCTCGTAACCATGTGCGAAGAGGTTGGACTTTCGCTTGTTGGTCCGCATTGCCTCTGGCAATGCATCAGTGATGTCCGGCCCCACATGCAGGCTGAACCTCAGCCGGTCGTTGATCACATCGCTGAGACCGAGATTCGTCAGGACCAGCCGGTTCACGTTATGAAGCGAGCGAAATACAAGTTCTCCCTTGAATATGGCTGCATCATCGCCAGCCACGGCCTTGGCCAAATCTTCGTGCATGCTGCTGTTGTTTGAGCTGTTAATGTAGAGGAGTCCCTGTTCTTCGTCCCAATGAACGAGATAAAGGTGCCACTCGGTGTTTCGGATATCGCGGACATCGCCCCAAGACACGGCATCATGTTCGCGAGTGATGAATAGCAGAACCTTGTTACGCTCGTTTACAGTCGGACCGGCATAGATTTCCGTCGAACCCATCGCGGCGATCGCACGATCGGGCCGCCACCGTCGCGTGCCTGTCCGAAACACGACCGCACTCATCTTTGGGAAGATATTGCGCAGCGAAACGACGTCGGGAGCATCTTGGAATGCGTCGATGAAGTCCGAGCGACGAGCCTGCCTGGTGTTGGCGCCCTCGCTAAGGTCTCGGAGGAGGACGTTCCAATCCGCATCCTCCGCATACAGGTCCTGTAGAGCCTCGCCGACGCCAGGGTCGGCGATATTGGCGATCATCGTGGCTTCGCCGAGATCGGAGCGAAAGCGGGTGAACCGCCCCGTGAACTGCAACGTGATCGCGAGGCTCTTGTGCGGATCGTGGATCGCGGCAATCTTCAGCTCCGGGAGGTCGAAACCCTCACCTAGCATGTCCACGCATACTACGATGCGTGCATCCCCGCGTCGGAGGCGGGCTAAACCATCTCGGGCCTCGCCGGCCGGAATTCCATTATGGAGCAGCAGCGGCGCATGCTCGGGCGCGAGTGCTGCGTAATAGGCGTGCACTTGTTCAGCGCGTTTGATGTCCGAACAGCGCGCCATGACGAGGTGATTGAAACCAGCAGCGGCATCCGAAGCGAGCTGCGCGACGGCGGCTATGGCAATGGCCTGGTCAGCCTCGACCTGATCCAGTTCGTCAACGGGCGCGAAGCGGATTTCCTTGAAATAACCTTCGGCCTGCGCCTTCCGAAGCGGATAGTTGAAGACGACCTTGCCATCCACATGCTTACCGTCATTGCGAAATGGCGTGGCCGTGAATTGGACCACTGGGCGATCAGCGAAGTGTCCACGAAACGCCTCCCATGTTCGGGCCGAGATGTGATGCGCTTCGTCGATGAACAGATGCGAGCATAGCTCGGCCATGCGGCGTTGGACCGCCTCGGTGCTCTGACCAGCGACCGCCATCGTCGTGACCACCACGTTGCAGCGAATAAAGATGGCGTCAACCTCTTCGGCGGTCTTGGGTTTGTGCTCTAGCAGTCCGACGATCGGTAAGGGCGCGTCCTCCCTCAACGCTCCCAGCTGCTTGAGAAGTCCCATCGAGACGAACTTGTCACCGATCTGATCGCGCAGCGCCCCGGTGGGCACGATCACCAGCAGCCGCGACAGTCTCTCCCGCGCCAACAACGCAAGCATCGTTTTCGTCTTTCCGGTGCCGGTCGGCATGACCACGGTTGCGGGCAGAGTGCTCGTCTTCCAGTGGGAGAGAACGCCAAATAGCGCTCCAATCTGAGGAGGGCGGAGCCCGGTCTCGATCACGCGATCGCCGTCACGCCTTTCCTCGCGAAACTCGAATGCGCCGCGCCAACCGTTCAGCACCGCATCGCGCGCCTCGTTGACTTGGCTGGGAGATAGTAGATCAAAGCGTGCGGGCGCAGGCGTCAGCCATTCGCCTTCGAGTTCGCTGGATCCGCCGACGAATGCATCCCAGTTACGGCAGCGAAAGACATCGATCGGCTCGTCCGTAACCGTAAGGCGGCGGTCCGCTATAAGGATCGGCGCGCCCCCGTCTGGATGGAGGACTGTATAGGAGGAACGCTTGATGGCCTTGGATCCAACAGCGAATTCTTCATGAATCGCCGCCCGCTTAAGCTGCTTAATCGCGTTCTTGTGAACTCGGCCCTTGATCGAATAGCGAGCCGGCAACTTAAAAGCGCGGTATGTGCCCGCTGGCATTGGGTAGGTCTCCGACAACGGTGACGTTCGTTACGGGAAAGGTGTAACGGAAGATCGGCGTTTTTGCTATGTTCCAGTGCCTCCGGTCATCGTCAATTTCTAGCTGTCAGGGTCGGAGACGAACCTGCTAATGTTGGCCTTTCATGGAAAAGTCGATCCCAGCGATTTGGAAGCAAGACGAGATCCCCGTCATTCTGCGGCGCACGGGGAAAGGCGAGCTCCTGCGGGTGCGGTTGCCGTTCGATGGCAATAACCGGCAATGGCTGCAAAACGCGCGCCGCACTACGCCAAACTGGATCGCATCGCACAAGTTCTGGGAAATCCCGAAAGCTTGGTTCGATGATTTCGTGAATCGCGCGCTGCAGAAATATGGCCGCCTTTATGTGATCCAGCCGTATCGTGAGCAGGAAATCTGCTCACCCTCCTGCCAGAACGCCAAGGGCCATGAGTGCCAATGTTCCTGTATGGGCGTCCATCACGGTGCGGGCAGCGACGGTAGCTGGTTTGAGGTTTCCGACGCCTTTTCGACCCGGTGGGGAGAGCGCGAGCTTGCTTGTCGTCTGATGGTTGCCAAGACGCGAGTGCAGTAGATCTTGCTCGCGCTCGCCAAAAATTCTCCGCCCAGGGATCGGATCATTACCCGGCTTTTGGCAGATTATGTCAGAAGACCTTCTGGGTGCCTGATCGGAACGTCCGGCTCTGCCAGAAGCCGACGTTCAGCACTTGTTCGCGCGGCGTGGCGTAGGACGAGACCCCGGGCTCGTCCTCAGGGGCAGGCTTTCCCCTTACCGGCAGCGTGTACAGTCGATCAGCGTTGGCGCCGTCGCCTGAGCTCGGCAAGGCGTGGGTCTGATCCCACCACCGGATCTTCACCCAGGCGGTCGAGCGCCTCTTCGATCTTGTAAGGCCATTGCTGCACGTCATCGCCGAGCACGGCCCATAAGAGTTCGAGCAACGCCGCTGGATAGCGATAGGCCGGGTGCGGCGAACCATTGCTGGTGAACAGCATCATGTGCATCGATGTCGATCGGGTGGGCACGAGCCGCGGCAGGATTACCTCGACCACAGCGGGCATCTGGTCGCCGCTGCCCAGAGCGAGATCGACCAAGCGCGCAGAGACGCTTGGATTTCGGAGCGCCCGCTGCTTAGGCCAGACGGTGCGCAGGAGCGGCACGAGCCGCTCGGGCCAACGGGTCTGCAGGTTGTTCGAGAAGTGACCGAGGTGCCAGAGAAACTGACCGCGCAGCTCGTCATCGGCATGGATCAGCACTTCGCGCAACTCGGCGTCGGTCAAAAGGCGCTCGGGTTCGGCGGCATCGGCTTCGCCACCCCAGCCGCCGAGCAGCATGCCGGAAATGACATCGTTGCTCTTGCGTCGCGCGCTACCTTGTCGGGCGCGTGCGATCAGCCCTGGCTTGATTAGTGCAAACGTGTCGCGCGATGGCGGCCTGCCCGTCCAGAAGACGCCGTCCCAGACCGCGTCGCCATCGGCGTCATCACTAGCGATCGCCGGCAGGATGGCGCGTTCTGTCCATTTCGGATCGATGTTGAAGAACCAGGCATAATGGGCGCCGAGCATGACCAGTGCGTGGCGACGGCGATTCCCGGGGAGTGCTAAGAGCTGGTCGGCTCGCCTTTTCCAGTTTTCCGGGAAGCCCCCTCCGATCTCACGATTTTCCTTCATCGGATCGGCAAACAGCAACCGCGCGAGACGGCCGACCGGCGCGTTCAGCGCATCGTCGGCCCAACTTTGATCGGGGCGATGCGGACGGGTTTCGCTGACGATCGCCAGTGCGTCGACGACGCTATCCCAGAGCGCGGGGAGCACGGCCGCGGCGTCGCCATACAGCCGGTGCCAGATCCGCTGCATCCAGTCGGACACGGGATAGGCGATGCCGAGCAGCAATGCTGGCGGCAGCTGCCGCAAACGGCCGGCAATCAGCGCGATCATCCGCGCCGAATCCTTCGGGCGCGTCTCGGCGTAGAGGAATGCTGACCAGGCATGGAGCGGCGCCTCCGCCGAGCGCGCGACATGAGCCAAAGCCGCCAGAGCGCGGAGCGGCCGCGCGTCGGCCAGGCCACGAAACGGATCCCGCTCGATGTGGGAGAAGAAGTCAGCGCGGCCTCCCGCTTCCCTGGCGGCGGCAAGGATGTCGGGGATCGGGGTTTCGAGGATAGCGTCTGGCGTGGTGTCGGTCTCGATCGAATAGACTTCCGGCGAGTGCGAGTCCGCAGTGTGATCGCCGATGACCGGCGTCCATTCCGGATCGAGCACCCGCAGCTTGGCCTGCTCAGCATTGACGTCGAAGCCGAACGTCACCCCCTGCGAGACGAGCCAATGCAGCCGGCTCATCCGATAATGCGCTGTAGACCGGCCCGGCCCACCACGGACCTCATCGTTCCAAGGATAGGTGGTCGTAAGCAGTCGCTGCTCGACTGCGGTGCGCGAAGTCGCGGAAAGGTCGGGCCAGAGGTCGCGGATCGCGTACAGGAGATCGCGCTGGTGATGGGTCGACCAGAACAGCTCGTCCGACAGCGACAGAATGTTCGAGGCACCCTCGTCGGGACCGACGACCCGGTTGGCTGCTGCCCAGATCCGCAGGCGGGCAAAGACATAGGGGTCATCTGTCGACCAGCGACGGAACTCGGCGTGCGCCGCAGCCGGGTCGAGCGCCTGCAACCGCCCCATCCATTCAATGAACATCGCGATCGGTCCGCGGATGCTAAATTCGCCGATCCCGAGTGCCGGGCTACCATCGTCGGGCCGGGTATGTTCGAAATGCAGGTAATCGTTTCCCGTCAGCTCGTGCTCCAACGAGACCGCAAGTTCGAGATGCCCGCGTAGAATCGAGATCGCATAGGGGAGATGCTGGTCGGGTATCATCAGGGGCTCGTGCGGCCGCGGATACTCGACATCGAGATGCAGCAGCTTCTCGGGCGCCTCTTCGTCCCAGAAGAGCGGGTGGCGCACGCCATAGGCCTTGGACGCCGTGAGCTGCGGCTTGAAGAGATCGACATAGGTGCGAACCAGGGATGGCGACCATCCTTCCTGCATGCTCCGCGCCTCGAGATCGTAGCGAACGCGATCCGGATCGGGCCGCACATCTGCCCGCGCTGCGAAGAACCACCGCCATTGCCGGCGGATGGTCTCAGGGAATCGGTTCGGATCCTGCCGGAGCCAGGATTCGATGCTGCGCATGACGTCGGGATGTAGCGCCCCCTGGTGCCCAGCCCACCAAAGCGCGATGGGCTGATGCGCGATCCGTTGCAGCCAGATGCCCAGACTGTTCAGGCGCGGCGGCAGCGGGGCCAATTCGACGGCTGCGCTCCCGCGCAGACCCGCGGGCGTTTTCTCCGCCGTGTCTTTCACGTCGCTTCGGGTAACCGCAAAGACGTCAAGCGCGTCGATTGGCACCTTGCGATTGCGCATACAGTCGTCATCTGCTTCCGGATCGGGCACAGGATCCGTCGCAAGGCCTAGAGCGTCGAACGGATCGAACTTGGGTGTCTCGTCGAGGTGCGGCTCGATATGGTCCGGGCTCGCGAAGCGGTGCGCTGGGTCAAACACGAGAAGCCAGCGCGCATCGGGCAGCGTCTCGACGGTCGCAAACCGCCGCGCCCCCTCGCTGGTCGACATGATCTCGGCGATCTGTGCACGGTTATGCGGATCGAGCGCCATCGGTCCGGCCTGCGCCTTGGCGAGCAGCCCGTCATACCAGCCGTCGATATTGCTGGCACGGTCGGCCCATGCCGCCAGCGTATCCCAGAGCGGCCCGAAGCCCTTGCTGCTGTCGAAGGGGATCGCCTGGACGCCCTTGTGCTCCCATAGGGCCTTGGCGGCTTCGCTCTCGCCGTCCTGGAAGGCGTAGAGGCGCTTACGGGTGCCTGGCTGCAGGTTCAGCGCTTCCAGCAGATATTGGACCGGCGGGTCTTCCGCGGTGTAGCCGACGAACACGATCTGAAAGCGAGAAAGGAGCGACTGGATGAAGCGAGTCGCCCAGCCGTCGGACAGATAGGCCCGTCCGAAATCGGCGCTGGAGACGACGAATTCCTCATCGGCCGGCCGGCGATGATCCGGGTCGACGCGGCCATGGAGATGCACGATTCCGCGAAAGTCTTGGTCGCTCCGAAGATCGGGTAGACGCGGCGGGCCCGAGCAGGCGAGGCCGGGGTCGCAGGCTTCGAAGAGCAAATCGAAATTGGTGGTGACCAATCGGGTGACGCCGGCCCGAGACGTCGCGAGTGTCAGGAGGGTGCGGTGGGCACCAAGTCCCGCGCCCGCCTTGGGCGTAATGGCCTCGGCGACCGCTGAGCGCACATCGGCGACCTCGAACTCGCGCTCGAGCAGCCCGAAGACGCGATCGGTCGCGAGCAGCCCGCCGACGCCGGCCATGCGGCCCATCTCCAGTGCCTTGGTGAGAAGCGAGCGCGCCGGGCTGTCCAGGGCGGCGCCGAGGATATCGATTACGTTGCGGCCGAGTCTTTCGAAATTGGGGAGACCCGCCTCGTGCTGGGAGACGCCCGCGCCGCAGAAGAAGATGACGTCACCCGCATCACGGGCAACGAGCAACTCGTCGGGGATCGAGGGTCCGTTCGGGATGAACTGCATCTAGTCATTACGGCCCAGAACCAAGTGCTGTCCATCCTCTTTGAGCGAGGTCGGACATCGTTGCGAGCGAACAACCGACATTACCGCCCGTCGCTGCCGCTTCGGCGTGACCCAACAAATCTTCGATTTCTTTGAGGCACCGCCCCAACCGGCCATACCGGTTTTCATCCATCGTGTAGATCGCCTTCAGATGGATGGATGACGGCTTTTAGGACGGGCGACTGGCGCTTTGAATGACCTATACAGAGGCGCAAAGCCAACCGGCTGGTTGCGCGAATGGCGGGTTTCAGCAAGAGCCGCCGCTCACATCAACGACGCTGAATGTCTTGAGCTGGTCGACACCCGACCGACCGGTCGAAGCCGAGGCAACTGCCCTTCGGAAAGGCGCCTCCATCTCGGTCGTTCGCCCGACCTTCAGCTCATCCCAAAAGCCGCCCTTCGTTCACGCGGCGTCAGTTGGCAGGAATGGTAAATAATGACTGGTCCGCTTTCCGGTGCTCAAGTTGCCTAAACAGCCTTTCGTTTAGGCACTGCCGGCCGGCAGCTACGTTCCCCACCAATCAGCCACTCGCAAGTTCGGGTTGCTCCTGGAAAGCAGACGCGGTCAGCTCCCTTCGTGAAGATCAAGCTCCAGCCATATCCTGGACAATACATCCCCGCCGCCTGTCATGCGGGATGGATCGACCCGGCGACGTTCGTCAATCGGATGCTCAAGGTGCCAAGAACACCGCGCCGCCGACGATAGGGCCCGATCGGCATCGTCGAAGCCGAGACGGGCTCGGCATACAAGACAACGGACGAGCTCACGGATAGGATGTGACGCTCTTGGGGCCGGTATACTGGGGGAACGGTGATCGCTACCGCGACCGAACTTATGCTGCAGGATCACGAGGGGGCGACGCCGCCGCCCGACGTGACAGAACCGGCCCCGCGCGCGCATGTAGAGCGTATTGCTAGCCGAAAGATAAAAGGCTTCCTCGGCACGATCGACGGGAGCGGCGAATATTACGATCCGGTCCACAAGCAGAATCAGAGCCTCTCGCAGCATATCATCGCCGACTACCACGGCCGCTTCCTGATCGAGTTGATCCAGAACGGCCATGACGCCCACGATCGGGAGCGACGCGATGGCGAGATCGCTGTCCTGTTCTCAAGCGACGAAGGCGAGAGCGGCACCCTCTATGTCGCCAATCGCGGGAAGCCGTTCGAGCGACGCAATGTCGATGCGCTCTGCGAGATGGGCCTATCGAGCAAACCGCCCGGCGAGGCGGTCGGCAACAAGGGGCTCGGATTCCGGAGCGTGTGGCACATCTCCGACGCGCCGCAGGTGTATTCGCGGTCAGTCGAAGATGGGCAGGGGGCCGTGTTCGATGGGTATTGCTTCACGTTCGCGCGCGGCGCGGAGCTCGACCCCCTGCTTCCCGACGAGACCACCCGCGCCCTCGCTCGGTCGGATCTACCCGCATTCTACATCCCGCAATGGATCGAAGCGGTCCCGACGGCTGTCGCCGATTTCGCCGCGCGCGGCTTCTCGACCGTCATCCGACTAGCGCTGAGGAATGACGCCGCGCTCGAGGTGGTCCGAGGCGAGATGCTCGGCTTGGAGAAAGCCGATGCACCCATGTTGCTGTTCTTGCGACGCATCGGGCGGCTCGAGGCACGAATTACCGGCGAGCGCCTGAAAGACCATGCGTTCGATCTCGAATTGACCAGAGACGAAGCGCCCCTCGTTGGGGACGATGGCCCCACATTCGTCGACCTCGGCGATAATGGCCGGTTCTGGGTCGCCCGCGCGGCGATCCCCCAAGACGACATGCAGGCGGCGGTAGAGGAGGGCCTGGAATCCGGTGCGCTTCCGCAAAGTTGGAAAGGCTGGAAAGGCGCCGGCGAAGTGGCCGTCGCGATCCCGGTCGGCGAAGAGCGCACCGACTTCAATCCGCGCCTATATACCTTCCTACCGATGGGACGCGGGGCGACATCACCGTTCAGAGGTCATCTCCACGGGAGCTTCTTCTCCAGCTCGAACCGGATGAGCCTCGATCCGACCGTACGCGTCAATGCGCTCGTCCTGGATCATGCGGTCAAACTCTCGTCTGCGACGGCGCGTTGGATGACCGAACACGCGGCGGCGGGCGGAGTCCGCAGCGAGATCTCATCCGTGACGTCCGCGCGCGTCGCCGTCGATCTTCTCATGTGGAAGACCCCGGCGAGCTTGCTCGAGGTCGAGACGAACGATCGCGACAACCCGTCTGCCGCAGTCGATTTGGGTGCCGTCATGGCCACCGAGATCGCCCGGCGATGGTCCGTGCGATCGATCGGTGAGGCGCCGATCGTCCCCTGCCTCGCCGTCTGGACGGGGGACCGGCTCGCGATCCCGGAATATGGCCCGGTCATCTGGACCGCACCTGCCGCGGCGCGCCGTCTGACGGTCGACGGTAAATCCTTCACGATCGAGATCATCGCCCGTTACGGTGTCACCGCCGGTGTCGCTCCGTTCTGGCCCGGTCTCGGTGCCTGGCGGACCGAGCAGCTTGCGGAATTCTTGCGACGACATGTGGGTGCGACCCACAAGGACCGACTCCTCGCAGTCGAGCGCGCCGCGATCGCGGAAGCACTCGCCATCGCTCATTCGAACCAGCGTCGGCCCGACTGGGATCGCTGGAAAGCTTTCTATCGTGATCTGTCCGAATTCATGGGAGGTGACGCCACCGCCTTGGCGGGGCGCAAGATCCTCATCTGTCAGGACGGGTCCTTGCGACCAACTCGTGCTCCAACAGTGACGGGTCAGATATCCGCCGAAGAGCAGCCTCGCAAACAGCGGCGGCGCGCTCGCGAGACGTCCGTCTTCATCCCGCCCCGGCGCGGCGATAATGAGGAGAGCATCGGCGAGGAGTTCTATCCGCCGGCGCCTGTCCGCGAGTTCTTCGCGTTCTTGAACGACGTACTCCCCTGGTACGGCGAACTGGCCGCGGCGAGGCAATTTCTGGAGAAAGATCTAGCCACGCCGTTTGAGAGCGAGGCCCTCCTCACACGCATCGCCCAGATCGTGGAGAAGGACACCGCCAAGAAGGTCAGGACGGCCGGACTTCGCTGGGCGTTCGCGATCTGGCGCCGTTCGGTCGCGATCAAACGGCCGGTGGCACTGTCGCCCAACTACCGTCTCTTCGTGCCGACGCTGACAGGCGAGTTCATCCGCGCGACCGACGCGATATTCTCATCGTCTTGGCCCGATCGCACGCTCGGCTACGATCTTCAGCAATTCCTTGAGATCGCTCCGACCGATAAGGATCTCGACGACGTCCGCGCCCGCCGATTGGCGCATCCTGCGAGCGCCGCCTTCGGCAAGAACCTGATCAAGGAATGGACCGAGTTCCTCGAGGGTCTCGGCGTCCAACGCGGTCTCCAACCGCGCACGATCGAACACCCCAATTATATCCCTGCAGGCCGCGTTCTCAATTTCGCATTCCTCGCCGAGATCGATCTGCCAGCCAGCTTTGGCCCGCTCCTCAGGGCCGATATTGGGACGAGGCCCGGCCTGTCCCTGTCGCTGCCGACCTCCACGGATTATGATGTGGGGGCCTTATGGTGGTTACCCGGGCAGTCCGATATCGATCGCTTCACCGACGATGACCTCGATCTGTACGCCAAGCTGATCGTCGAATGGATCGGAACCTCTGAGTCCCGGCACTTCCGGATGACGGTCAAGCATCGTCATAATCACAACGCTGACAACCGTGACTGGCCGACACCGCTTGCTGCCTTCCTGCGAACGACCGCGTGGATTCCTTGCGAAGAGCAAGGGGAAGAGGGGCCGCGACGGCGGAGGTGCACGGGCCGGGACGTCTGGTTGGCCGGAGCGACGGATCGATATCCGCCCTTCCTGAGACGCCCATCTTTCAAGCTGGCCCGAGCGTTCGATCGCGCGCCAACCGCCGCGATGGACGTGCTGCGTGCTCGCGCCGAGATCCGCACGTTCAATGCGCGTGACAGCCTGCTCGCGCAGATCGAATTCCTCACCGAACAATATGCGGGCGGCTGCGTCCGTCGCTTCCATGAGCGCGAACTCATGAACATCTACGGGCGATGTTGGGTGCGTCTCGCCGACCAGCACGCCGCCAACGAGGCGACGGCAACATCAGCCAACCCACCGCCTCGCCTTCTGGCACGGCGAAAGGCTCAGCTGGGGATCGTGCGCGTTCGCGGGAAGGAACCGGAACCGGTCTACGTCCGCGACGGTGTCGATCCCATTGCGACGAGCCTTGTCGAAGTGATCGGCGACCCTTTGATCGACATCCGGGCGACCGATCCCTCGCGCCTCGGCAACCTGATGCACAAACTATACGGGGGAGCGATACGCAGGACGTCAGAACTCGCGTACGCGATTCATGTCGACGGTTCGCCCTTCGAACAGCTGCCCATCGGCGCCCGTCTCGTCGACCGTTGCCCTTGGCTGCGTCCGATGCTGGCCGTGGCGCTGGAGGCGCTCGAAAGCGTCGATCTGAATCGCTTGCCGTCGGATCGTTCGGGCATTATCCAGGCGCTCGATCGTATCGAATTGCAGCAGGTGACGAGCGTTCGGTTCTTCCTCGAAGGAAGCGATGTCACCCCGCCCACTTCCCGACCCGCTTATCAATTCGCGCGCGCCGATGAGCAGCCGGTCGTCATCATAATCGCGGCAGGCGATTTGTCCTGGCAGCAGATCGAAGCGGCGCTCCCGGCGATTGGCGATGCCATCCGGCAGCCAGCTGCCGTCCCACACTTGAAGCTGCTTGCTCGCCAGCTTTCGATGGACTTCGCGCCGGTCAATGATCGCCCCGCAGGCCAGGATGATTTGGTCCGATTGTGCCGCACGTTGGAATTGGGGGAACAAGCCACCGAGGCCGCACGCGACGCCTTGGGCGAGCGTATCGAGCGCCTCCTGCCCTGGTACCGGGCGATCGTCTGGCATTTCGGAGGCGAGCTGGCCCACGAGCGCTGGCTGGAGAACGAGCTGGCGGCGAGCGAGGATCGCGCCACGCTGATCGATCTCCTCCGCACGATCTTGCCCGATGGCTCGGCCACGCCGGATGAGATCGTGGAAGCGGCGAAGATGAGCCTCTCGATCCCCGAACTGCGTGCGAAACTCGATATCGAGTTCGGCGCGTTCAACGCCAGCCTCGTCGCGACCGGAAGTCTCCCCGACGTCAATCCGGACGCGCAGAAGGCGCAACTCGCCTTCTTCATCGACGATCGGAGCATGGCGATCAACGATGCGTTGCGGAACATGGTCGCTCCGACCCTCTTCGGGTTCGAACCCGATCCTCGATATCAGGCAGCCCGCAAGGCGCTCGAATCCCTGCAACCCGATCCGGACTGGCTCCAGCGCTACGACCGAATTCCGGAGGACTTGATGTTCGTCCGGCTCGCCGACTGGCTTGCCGAACGCGGTGCCCCGCCAATGGGAGGTAATCCCCAAGGGCTCGATGAGCTCGCGTCGGTGCGCGTCGTAAACGCCGCCGCTTTGCGGAAGCTCGTGAAGGTCGGCCAGCCGCTCGTTCGGGCCTGGGGCGTCCAGCGATCGAAATATGTGCCTGACCTCTGGAAGGATGCCGGACAGGCCGAAGCCGCGCTCCGCCAAAAGCTGGACGAGGCCGGCGCCTTCGATTGCCGCGGGTGGAGCGAGGCAGACTTGCTAACCTGGTTTGGTCGACTGGGTGTCTGGCCGGCCGAGATGCCGAAATCACTCGACCGGACCGAGCTGGATGTTGCGGAAACCGAGGTTGAGGCACAGGCTGTGCGAGCGCGCGAGGATAGGGAAAAACGGGACCGCGATGCGCGATCGGTGCAGGTGAACGGGCAGCGCCGCGACCCGCAGACGGTCGATTGGTTGGCGCTTTCGGAGGAGCTTTCCACCGGCTTGACCAAGAATCTCCTCAACCGGCCGATCGGGACATTCGCCGACTTGGCGCCCGCGGATCAATCGCGGCGGCGGCGCTGGGCGCCAAATACCGGCGGGGGTGGCGACGGAGGAGGCGCCTATGTCGGCGTCCCTCAGGAGAAGAAGGATATGATCGGCAGGCTCGGTGAGCTTACCGTCTATCACTGGCTCAAGGCCCGGCAGCCCGGCCAAGATATCGATGCATGTTGGAAATCGAGCAATGCCACGCCCTTTACGGGGAGAGAGGGTCGCGACGGCCTCGGTTACGATTTCCGGATCTCTCACAACAAGCAGACGTGGTACATCGAGGTGAAGGCGAGCATCGACGATCCCTGCCATTTCGAGCTTGGCGAGACCGAGGTGCGAAAGGCGCGCGATATCGCCCAATCGCGATCCGCGGATCGATATGTGATCGCCTACGTCGCCAACGTCGGGAACGGTGCGGCAACCACGATCGACGTCTTGCCGAACCCGTTGGCGGCCGATGCCGATGGCGTCCTGAACATTGCCGGTGACAGCATCCGATACACTTTCGGGCGGCGCTGAAGCGTCGCATGCCTTTGATCGCCCATTCGAATGCGTCGCCCCCTACGTCGTGGATGGCGACACGCTTTATTGCTCGCACGGTCCCCGCGTGCGCCTGGCCCGGGTCGATGCGCCGGAGATGCCGGGACATTGCCGACCGGGGCGGCAATGTCCCAGCGACTCGTATCGGAGCAAACGTGCGCCGGTTGCGCTCATCGGCGGCAATGCCCTGTGACCTGTACGCCGGTGTCAGCGGCGCCGACGGGTGGATCTGCTTACGACCGGTATGGGAGGGGGGGCGCCCGATGCTCTGTCAACGGCCGCGATATCGGCGTCTATATGGTCGCTAACGGGTTCGCGATCAGATGGCAGCACGACTGAACGAAGACGCACTTTGATCAGCCGACGAGTGCGCGCAAATTGCTCGTGATCTGCCGGGCCATCGTCGGCGAATCTGTCCCCGCCAGCGAGGCGAGGATCTCCACGGCCGCCGACACGTCGCCAGGTACCGATGGCCGACTTCCCGTTTGGGTGAACGGTCCGTCGGTCTCGGTCAGGATCCGATCGCGGGGTATGGCTTCGACGAGCGCCCTGCGTTTATCGCCCGACAGCATCGCGTGATTGACCGAGAAGAAGCATCCCAGATCGATCGCACGCCGGAGTTCGACCGCCGATCCGGTAAACCAATGCAGCACTGTGCGCCCGCGCGTTCGTGGCAGACGGGCTTCAAGCATATCGAGGACGATTTTTACGGCTCGCACGCTGTGGATGGTGAGGATGCGGTCACCGATTTCGGCACAACGATCGAGGATTCTTGCGAACACGTCCTTCTGGAGATCGATGGATTTGAAATATTGGGGGCCGGAATCCAAACCGACCTCGCCGACATAACGGGTTTCGGAGAGCAGCTCTTCCCAAAGCGATAGTTCTGAGGCCCGGCTCGCGACGAGCTGCGGATGAAGACCGAGCGCCGCACGCACATATTTCGTGCGGGAGGACAGTTCATGGTTCCGAGCCCAGGCCTTCGGAGTGGTCGTGACCGCCAGCGTGTACACCGCATCCTGTTCGCACTGCGCGATGATATCTTGGTGGTTTGGATAGAGATCGAGATGGCAATGGAAGTCGACCAACGCCGATCGTTCGATCTGACCGTCGATCGTCATGCTGGCCCGGCGCGGACGCCCTTCAGGAGCTTGCCGACCTCGATCAGCCCGCGCCGATAGACGTCTGCTAACTCGGTGATCTGCTCCGGCACGTCGGCGAGGCTTCCTGGTTTGTGGACGAGCACCTGCGCGAGGGCTGGCTTTCGCCGTAGTCGCTCGATCGCGAGTTGGAATGAGCGGATCTGTATCCCTTCCGCACGACGGGTGTCGAGGACCCCCGATTTCAGATCGTCGAGAACGTAGGCCGTGGTGTCGCGGCCGAGGAGCGACGCGCGGCGGATAAGGCACGGGAGACAATGGCCGCAATGCCCCTGCGGCAGACCCAGCCAACGTGCCTTGGCGGGCGACGAACACGATAGCGAGTGCGGTGCGAGCGTCTTCAGCAGACCCTGATCCTTACAGTCCGTCGCCATCTCACCCTTGGTCTTATTCCAGTACGGATTGACCAGGCGCCCTCCGATGCCGAGTTGGTTGAGCAGTTCGTTCCATCGCGCGATGTGGAACGGGTGGGTGGTCCTCGTGCTCGGCGCGCCGAGCCGGAGGGGGTCGAGAGGCACGTTGAGAGCGATCAGACCGTTTTCCGGGACTTGAACCTCGAACGGGCGGCCCAGGCCAGAGCCGGCCGCGGCCGCCAACGAGAAGAACAGGAACGAGCGACCGCGCGTCGTCGATTCCGAGGCGACATCATCGACGAGCCCTCCATCGAAGGCCATCCATACCCGGAGGCGATCGAGATCGCGCCGCTTGAGTCCTTTGCGCAGCCCGTCGAAGCAGACCTCCTGCGAGGCGCTCACCGCCCCTTCACCGGCATGGCTGACGAAGAGCGGCGTATGTCCCTGCTTCACGCGGTCGATCGCGCCGATCAAGCTATCGAGACCACCGGAGAACAGGCTGATACCGTCATAAGCGATATCCGTGAGTTTCGGCTCGGGCGGCACGGCCAACGACCGATAGCTGCGTGGCCGTGCGCGGAATCCGATCGTCCACCGATCCCCGGTCAGGAAATTGAGCGCACGCTTTATCGTAGCCGATGTCGAGCGCCACAGCTGCGGATCGCTCACCGGGATCACGAGCCGGATCTCTCGGGTCCAACTGTCCTGCGACTCTGTTTCTCGCGAGATACGGGTGTCGGCAGCGTGTACGTGTGCGGCGAGGACCAGCAAATCGACCCCGATTTCGCTCGGGTGCAGGCCAAATGCTTGCAGATCCTTCAGCGCGTGTCCGATACCGAACTGGAGCCCGTCGGTCGGCCCGAATTGCAGTCGGGTCAGCTGCTCATCCGTTGCCTTCGGGACCGGGGCGCGATCGCCCGGTCCGAACCGCCCCGCGATCACATGCCGGGTCACTTATCAGCCTCCTCTTCCCCAAGCGCCTCGAGGATATCGAACGAGGACTCGTAGATGGAATCGATCGTCTGATTGAGCATGTTCGGATCGATCGCCGAGAAATCGATCGCGGCCGCTGTGAAAGCGTCGGTCACGCCACCGAGGATGAAGTCATGGAGTTGGTCCCGCACATCTTCGGCCGCCTTGAAATCCGATGGGATCTCGATTCCCTTCACGCCGATGTCGTTGTAGATTCGATCCTCGATTGTATGCGCGACATACAGTTCGAGGAGCGTCTGCATCTGCGCCGGCGTCAGTTTGGTCATGTCGGTGATGCCGGCATCGGCCAGATCGACGACCGTCTCGAGGAATGCATCGCGCGCGATGCCCTCGTCGATCGAACCACCCTCCGGACAAAAATGCTCGACCAGTGCCGAGAAGATGTCGACCGCGCTTCGGCCGACCAGATCAACCAGATTGAAGATCGCGAGCGCGGCTTCAAGGCCGCGGTTACCGACATCGCCCAAGAAGCTGGCGATGCGTGCGGCAGTCGTCCGTGACGACCCCATGCGCTTCGCAGCGGAGGCCGATCCACCTGCCGACTGAGAAACATAGCGCGACATCGCGCGCCCGAGGGACTTCCGATCCCGTCCGCCTGAACCCGCGAACTTCGTGAATGCGCTTCGCGCGCCCCTGAAGCGGTCGGGCATGGGCGGCGGTGTGGGTTGGAGGCGGGCAGGGGGAGCCTGCGGCGGGCGCCCGTCGTCGGCCTCATCATCCTGCCCATCCTGTGGAACAGTATTGGGCGTCGCGGGCTCCTCCATGTCGGTCACGAAGTCTGGGACGAGTGGGGTCCCGTTCGCCGGCCCCCCGAAGGGCGTGGACGTACCCATCAGCGCTTGGCTTTCGCGGGGACGCTGATCGCTGCGTTCGCTGCGACCTTGAGTCCCTGGTTGCCGTCTTGCTCGGCCCACCGTTTGAGGATGAGCGTGAGCCTAGCCGCAGACTCCTGTGAGGTCAGAGCCGCATTCCAACCGCGGACCGCCCAGGCTCCGCATCGATCGGGCGGCAGCTGTTCGATCAGATCCAGCAGGTTCGGTTGCAAGGCCGGGTGCGCCGTCACGAGCACGATCACACCGTCGATGCCCTTTGGAGCACGCCGGAAATCGTCGCTCGACATGATGCGCGAACGCACCCCTTCGAAAACCTTGGCAGCCTCGGGCGCGACCAATTCGCTCAACCTGGTTGCCTGGCCACCGATCGCGAGCTTGGGCAGCATCAGCGTGTCGACGATTCCCTCGAGGTGGCCCAGCGTCGACGCGGCGCCGAAGAAGTCCTTCCTGTCGCGGGCGATGAAGAGGTACGGGCGCAGATCGACGCTGGCGAGCTGCGGGTCGAGCTTGGCCCATTCGACGATCCGCTCGTCCACACGCCATTCTTCGAGGATCGCATCGGCAGGGGCGGGAGGAGGAGTGGACGGCACGATCTTCGGAGGCGCTTTGGCTTCCCCAGTTTTCTTGCTAGCCTCGTCGATAGGGAGCTGTTCGGCCGCAGCCGTTCCGCTGGGATCCGTTTCCAGCACGGCCAAACGGCGACAGAGCCCATTGGGATCCAGCGCGGCATCACTTGCGACCCGCTCGAACAATCGCGGGATGAACCGCTCTGCCAGCATGAGCTTCGCGAGGACCGTCCGCTTGAAATCGTCGCCGAATTGCCGGCTGCGCGCGGTATGTTCGCGTAGCAGCAGCGCGTTCAGGAAGCGCTTGATCTGTCTCGGATTGCCGAACGTCCCGCGCGCTAACAGTGGGCCGATCTGATCGCTCAAGGTCAGAGCCGCGACGACAGCCGGTCCCTTTTCGCCTAGGTCTCCCAGCGTGTCACGAAGCATCGCGGCGTCGACGCCACCGCCTTTCCAAGGTTCTCGGAGTGCTGTCCTGGCCTTTCCGATCAACGCCTGGAAACCGGCATGCTCATCGCTCAGTTCGGCGCCGACGAGGAGGAGCGTCACATAAGAGCGTGTCTCGACATCCCCCAACGCCGGGATGCGGAACGGCACCTGGATCAGTTTCTCGAGATAATTGCGCGCATAATCCCGCGGGCCGGTGCTGTCGGGAAGGTCCGGGAAATGCTTCCTGACCGAATACTCGATCATCGCCTCATCGGCGGCGACGACGAACGCCGTATTGTCCGTAAACAAGAACAGACGGACGGCCTCCAGAGTCTCGATGGCAGTGTCGGGAAGACAGCGATCGAGATCGTCGATCAGGATGACGAGCTGATCGATCCCCGCGCTCTTGAGCAGGCCGTTGAAAGCCTTGCGAAAGGCGCGGATCTCTTCCGGCACCTTCTTAGAGGAGGGTTTGATAAGATCCTTCGCGTTTTTTGCGACTTCCTCCAGATTCTCCTTGGTTGCGAGCTTGCCCGGATCCTTCGCCAGGTCGGTCAGCTTGTGGAACAGGCCACCGATGAGGTCTGGTGACGGGATGCCGGTTGTCGCGGTCAGTGCGAGCCCGCCGGCGTGTCGCGCGACCTTCAGCCAATCGATGCGGCTGAAGATGTCCTTCACGGCGTCGCCAGCCTGGTTCAGCAGGGGCCGCTTTGCGACCAGCGAGGTCACGATGCCCTCGATCAGCGCGATCTTGGCATCTTCGAAGCCTTGGTATCGCCAGCCGTTGAACTTCAAGCACAGCGCGTTCTCATGCTTTTCGAACTGTGTCTCGATCATCTCGAGGATGCTGGATTTGCCGGCACCCCAATCACCGTGAACACCGATCGTCATCGGCTTCGCGGGATTATCCCGTAACAAGGCCCCGATCGATGCGGCGATCGGCTCGTTGTTGAGCAGATCGACCTTAGTTTCATTATCAAACAAGAACATAGGGGCCCTCCAACTCGCAAGGTCGTTTCGGGGGCGTGCGCCGTCAACCCCATGCCGCTTGAAGAACACCATATCGGATTGAATCGATCATCAATGTCCAAACCGAGATTCCAGATGATAATGAGAGCCAGACTGCCGCCGACGCGTCGCGATCGGAGCAACCGGTCGCGATCAGCTGCGCCTTTCCCGTCCGGATCAGGTCGGCGTGGAGGGCCACGATTTCCTTCGCGAGCTGGAAACCGTTGACCACCCGCCAGAAACGATCTGGTTGGTGATGTTCCCATTCGGGCGGCACAGTGGGTCGATCAGCATTCTTTCCAGCCGAGAAGGTCTCCGCCGATAGGAGGTCGGTGTAGGCATTAGCCTTTTTCCACAATGCCTTCCGGATTGCCTCCAAATCGATCACGCGTAGCCCGAAGGTGCAACCCGCAACGAGTGCTCTGCGCTCCTAGAAACCGCAGAAAGGCGTCAGCCGGATCAGTTTGTTCCGGCTGGTGGCACCGCGCACCAACTCCAATGTAGATACGGGTCGATCGAGCGCCTTGGCCAGCAGCCGCAAGACCGCGTCGTTCGCTTTGCCGTCTTCGGGCGGCGCGGTGGTTCGCACGGAAAGTGAGCCTCCCGATGCAGGAAGCGCTACTGCATCGGCGGAGGCGCCAGGTGACACTCGAACCTCTAGCCGTCCGTCCGCGTCGACCAGCGCCAGTATTGCCGCTTTGGACGGCATGGCTGGCTTCGGGCGTGCCATCAGCGCTTGCGGACGAACTCGGCACGCAGCACGAGGCCCTTGATCCCCTCGTAACGGCAGTCGATCTCCTGCGCATCCCCGGTCAGGCGGATCGATTTGATGAGCGTGCCGCGCTTCAGCGTCTGGCCAGCGCCTTTGACGTCAAGATCCTTGATGAGCGTGACCTGATCTCCGTCAGTCAGCAGATTGCCGACCGCATCGCGCACCTCTACTTGCCCGGCGAACTCGCGCCTGGCGGCCAGCTCGGCTGCAGGAACCCACCCGCCGCTGTCTTCGTCATAGACGTAATCGTCGTCGGACATGCCGCCTCTTTCTCATCATGTCGGCAATCCCATACGCCGCGCACCGAGCTGTTTCTATGCCGGGCGGGCAACGAGAGATGTGCCGGCGAGCGGCCAGCAGGTTGGATCCCGCGCTCCGTCATTCCCTCGTCGAGCCATGGCCTTACCGCCGATGAACGTGGCAACCTGTCCTTCGGCCGAGACGAACGGGCGCCGGCTTCTGAGCAGCGGCCAGGGCCGCGGAAGGTCCGGCTATAGGTTATGCCGGCTGGGTCACGAATCATACAACTTTACACGAGATGCATCCTGAAGCGCTGAACCGAGGAAGGCTATCCGCCATACCGGCTTCGTAGAACCGTCAGCCGGCGGCAGGCCCAGGCTTATCCTCCTTGTTTACCCGGAACCGTCACTGAGGTGTCGACTTCGACACTGAGGTGTCCAAATCGACACTAATAGTGTCTATCCGGTTGTGGCGTGGAGAAGCGCCGGGCAAGCATCGAGCAAAGAGCGCGACTCTGGATCGGGATTGGAGGTGATGGTGGAGATGGAAGGAGGGCGGGCGCCGCTTATCAAGGAGGGAGCTGAACTACGCTCGTATCTCTTGCGGCGCGGGGAAGACCCCAGATCGAATTCGAAAAGCTTGATCGAAGGAAAGTTATAGATTTTCAAGAACTTAGATATTTTGGTTCGATCGGAATTTTGGGGTTTCGAACGCTAAGTCATTGAAAATAGGCGCAATTCAGCCTTTGGAAAAGGCATGGCTCCCCGGGCCTGATTCGAACAGGCGGCCGTCCGATTAACAGTCGGATGCTCTACCGCTGAGCTACCGGGGAACGGAAGCGAGGCGCGCCTATAGCAGCGGGTTCGCGCGGGTTGCAAGGGGTCTGTCGCAGCTTTGTGCGATCGTCAGACCGCGAACTGCTCCATGGTGATGCGGTCGTCCAGCGCGTGCTCGGGATCGAACAGCAGGGAGAGCGAATTCGCCCGGTCGATCGCGACCGAGACGGTGGCGACGTCGCGCACCTCGCGCTGGTCGGCGACGGCGCTCACCGGGCGTTTCACCGGGTCCAGCACGCGGAAGGAGATGCGCGTGCGTTCGGGCAGGATCGCGCCGCGCCAGCGCCGGGGGCGGAAGGGGCTGATCGGCGTCAGCGCGATCATCGCCGATTCGAGCGGCAGGATCGGCCCTTGCGCGGAAAGATTATAGGCGGTGGAGCCGGCGGGCGTGGCGGCGAGCACCCCGTCGCAGACCAGCTCGGGCAGGACGGTGCGGCCGTCGATCGTCACTTCCAGCCGCGCGGTCTGGCGCGTCTCGCGCAGCAGCGAGACCTCGTTGATCGCGGGATAGGATACGGTCTCGCCGTCCACCGTCACGGCTTCCATGCTGAGCGGAGTGACGGTGAAGGTGCGCGCGCGCTCTATGCGGTTTTCGAGCAGGTCGGGGCTCCACTCGTTCATCAGGAAGCCTACCGTGCCCAGATTCATTCCGAAGACGGGCAGGATGCGCCGCCGGTCGAGCATGGTGTGGAGCGTCTGGAGGAGGAAGCCGTCGCCGCCCAGCGCCACCGCCAGCGTCGCCTGCTCGACGGGCACCCATTCATAGCGATCGCGCAGCATGTCGGCGGCGGCCTGCGCCGCCTCGGTCGGCGAGACGATGAGGGCAAGCCGTCGCTCCTCGGTCATCCGCCGGTCACGCTCATGTAACGCGCGACCGCGGGCGCCGCCGCGCGCTCCTCGATGCGGAAGGCGTGGCGGAGCGGCTTGAGCGCCATCGCCTCGTCGAGCAAGGCGTCGAGCGCCTCGCGTCCGCCCGATCGCAGCGCGGCCTTCAGGTCCACCCGGTCGTCATGGCCGAGGCACATGTAGAGCCGGCCGGTGGCGGTGACGCGCACCCGGTTGCAGCCCTCGCAGAAATTCCGGGTGAGGGGCGTGATGAAGCCGATCCTGGCGTCCAGCTCCTCCACTCGGTGATAGCGGGCGGGGCCGCCGGTGCGATCGTCGAGCGGGGTCAGGGTGAAGCGGCTGGCAAGACGGTCGCGCACGCCGTCGAGCGGCAGATAGCGATCGGTGCGATCCTCCTCGACCGCGCCGAGCGGCATCGTCTCGATCAGGGTGAGGTCGTGCCCCTCCGCCGCGCACCAGCGCAGCATCGGCTCGATCTCGTCCTCGTTGACGTCCTTGAGCGCCACCATGTTGATCTTGACGCGCAGCCCCGCCGCCTTCGCCGCCGCGATCCCGCCGAGCACCTGATCGACATCGCCCCAGCGGGTGATGTGGTGGAAGCGGGCCGGATCGCGGCTGTCGAGGCTGACATTGACGCGCCGTATCCCGGCGGCCGCGAGCGCACCGGCGTGCCGGCCGAGATGGGTGCCGTTGGTGGTGAGGGTCAGCTCGTCGAGGCCCTTGCCCAGGTGGCGTCCGATCATGCCGGCAAGGTCGGCCACGCCGCGCCGGACGAGCGGCTCGCCCCCCGTCAGCCGTATCTTGCGCACCCCGCGCGCGATGAAGGCGTCGGCGAGGTGGGCGATCTCCTCCAGCGAAAGGATTTCGGCGCGCGGCATGAACGTCATCGCCTCGGCCATGCAATAGCGGCACCGAAGGTCGCAGCGATCGGTGACGGATATGCGCAGATAGCTGATCCGCCGGCCGAACCCGTCGGTCAGCGGCCGCGACGGCGTTTTCGCCTCTTCTGCCATCGACGTTTCTGCCATATGTGAACAGCTAGGGTGCTGTGGCCCGATCGGCAAGGGCCGGGCGAGGGGGCGGTTCATTGCGTCTGCGTAATTTTTCGTCTTTGATTGCCATATCCCCGCGCCCGATACAGCTTCGCGAACGCTCGGGGACTCGAGGGAAAGAGAGTGACGAGCGCGCCCGAGCCCATCTTCCTGCTCTCTTTCCGCCACCGCGACGAGCTGGCGGGCATGGCGGAGCGCGCCGGCTGGAAGGCGATCGCCGCGCGGCGGGCCGATGCGGCGGAATGGCGCTTCGTGGCGAGCGGCGCGCCGATCGCGGTGGTGGACGCGCGCGGCGCCTTCGACGAGGGGCTCGCCGCCGCCCGCGCGCTGGGCGAGCCGGTGGAGGCCAATTCGGCCGCCCTGCTGGTGCTCGTCTCGCGCCGGGACGTGGCCGGGCTCGACGGCTTCTTCGCGGCGGGCGCCACCCATTATCTGGCCAGCCCGTTCAGCGAGGCGGAATTCGCCCAGACCTTGCGCTTCGCGGCGCGCTGCGTCGAGCGGCTGTCGGGTGATCCGCGCGGTGCCACGGGCCGGGTGGCGCTCATCGAAGCGGAGGCGGTGGTGTGGCGCTGGCGTCCGGGGGCGGACGCGGTGGCGTTGAGCCCCGTGCTGGCGAGCCGGCTGGAGGCGGAAGGGGAAAAGGAGATGCCGCTGCGCAGCCTGCTGGCCCGGCTCGATCGCGCCACGCGCAGGCTGGCGCGCGACGCGATCGCGCGGCTGATCGGCGGCGGAGGCGGCGCCACGGCCTTCGCCCACGGCGTCGCGGGCGCGCGGATCGCGCACCACCTCCATGTCGAGCGCGACGGGGCGGTCGTCGGGCGGATAGAATATCTCGATCCCGTGCGCCGCGCGGAGGACCGGCAAAGCCGCGACTCGCTGACCGGCCTTGGCGATGCCGCGGCCATGCGCCGCTGGATCGACGCGCGGCTGCACGCGGAGGGGACGGGTGGGCCCCCGGCCTGCATATTGATCCTGCTCGCCGTCAGCCGTTTCGACGCGATCAACGCCGCTTTCGGCAAGGCGACCGGCGACGCCGTGCTCCAGGCCGTCGCGCGGCGCATCGAGCGGCTGATGGGGGGCGCGCGGTCGCGCCGGTGCTGCATCGCGCGGCTGGCGGGGGCGGAGTTCGCGGTGGCGGTCGCGGCGCCGGCGACGCTCGCCGAGGCGAACATGGCGGCGATGCAGCTTGTCGAGGCGGTGAACCGGCCGTTCGTTTCCGATCATCGCGTGGTCACGCTGGGCTGCCGGGTCGGCATCGCGCCCGCCGGGGGGGAAAATGACGATGCCGCCGCGCTCCTTCGCCGGGCGAGCGGGGCGCTGGCCGATGCCAAGCGCGGCGACGGCGGCGTCATCCGTATCCTGGACGCGACCGGGGAAGCGCAGAGCGCGCGCGAGAACCGGCTGGAGGTCGATCTGCGCACGGCGCTTGCCCGCGACGAGATCGAGATCCTGTTCCAGCCGCAGGTATCGGTCACGACCGGGGAGATCACCGGCGTCGAGGCGCTGGCGCGCTGGCGGCACCCCGATCTGGGCGAGGTCGGCGCGCCGACCCTGTTCGCGGTGGCGGAGCGTTCGGACTATCTGCTCCAGCTTTCGGAGCATGTGCAGGGAAAGGCGGTCCGCATCGCCGCCGCCTGGCCGCAAGCGCTGGGCGGGCTGCGGCTGGCGGTGAACGTCACGGCGTCGGACATCGCCCGGCCGGGCTTTGCCGATCGCTTCCTCGCCATGGTCGACGACAGCGGCTTCGCTCGGGGGCGGCTGACGGTGGAGGTCACGGAAAGCGGGCTGATCGACGATCTGGGCGACGCCGCCACCCTGCTCGCGAGGCTGCGCGCCGCCGGGCTGCGCGCGGCGATCGACGATTTCGGCACCGGCTATTCCAGCCTCGCTTATCTGAAGGCGCTGCCGCTCGATTATCTCAAGATCGACAAGAGGCTGGCGCAGGATATCGCCGGCTCCGCGCGCGATCGGGTGGTGGTGCGCGGCGTGATCGACATGGCGCGCTCGCTGGGCCTCGCGGTGATCGCCGAGGGGGTCGAGACCGAGGCGCAGCTCGCCCTCCTCGCGGCCGAGGGGTGCAATTATTATCAGGGCTTCCTGTGCGCGCCGCCGCTGGGCGTGCCCGAGCTGGAACGTCTCGTCGAGAAAAGACGGGCGGGGCTGGCGGCCTGAAGGGGAGGGGGAGACCCGCTCAGTCGGTCGCGCGCACCAGCATGATGGTGACGGGCTCGCCCGCGAAGGACAGCGGGAAGGGGCCCGTATCGCGCCAGATGGTCGCGCCCTTCGCGTCGCGGATCGATGCGTGCAGGGCATAGTGGCCACCCTCGATGATCCGGGCTGGATCATAGTCGATGGTGAAGGGCATCGGCACCTGCCGCTCCTGCACCTCGAACCGCTCGGTCGCGAGGGCCAGGCCGGAGGAGAGGTCGACCAGCGTTACCGTCACCACCGCGTCGGGGGCCAGCGCGATCCGCTCGCGATAGGCCACCGTCCCCTCGATCCGGGCGATGCGGCTGTTTTCACTGCGCTTGGGCGCGGTGCTGAAGGGGATGCTCATCTGGCACCCCGCGAGAAGGAGCGCGCCGATCAGCATCGTTCCCGTGGCGGATATCCGCATCTTGCCGTCCCTCCTTGCGCCCTGTGTGTCTTTCACGCCCTTACAGCTTGGGCAGCGTCACACCCTTCTGGCCCATATATTTGCCCGCCCGGTCCGCATAGCTCGTCTCGCACGGCTCATTGCCTTGCAGGAAAAGGAACTGGCACGCCCCCTCATGGGCATAGACCTTGGCCGGAAGCGGCGTGGTGTTGGAAAATTCCAGCGTGACATGCCCCTCCCAGCCCGGCTCCAGCGGCGTCACGTTCACGATGATGCCGCAGCGCGCATAGGTGGACTTGCCGAGGCAGATCACCAGCACGTCGCGCGGCACGCGGAAATATTCGACGGTGCGGGCGAGGGCGAAGCTGTTGGGGGGGATGACGCACACGTCGGTCTTGCGGTCGACGAAGCTGTTCGCGGCGAAGTTCTTGGGGTCCACCGTCGCCGAATCGACATTGGTGAAGATCTTGAACTCGTCCGCCACGCGCGCGTCATAGCCGTAGGAGGAAAGGCCGTAGCTGATGCAGCCGTCGCGCCGCTGCGCCTCGACGAAAGGCTCGATCATCGCGTCGCGGGTGGCGCGCTCCCTGATCCACTTGTCGGACATGATCGACATGGGTGGGCTGGTTTCCTTTCCGGGCTGCTGAAACTTGTGAGACGACGTGCGACGGCGCAGCTTTCGCCGGAGTGCGGCGTCAATGCAAGCCGAGGTCGGCCGGGCCGAAGGCAAGGGGCAGGAGGTGCGAGAGCATGTGTCGCTCGACCACGCCGCCGTCGGCCGACGCGCAGTGGACGACGATGTCGCGCCCGCCCGCCTGCGCCGCCTCGCTCAGCATCTGGCGGCAACGGCCGCAGGGGCGCACCGGGGCGTCCCCCTCGATCCCGCCGCCGGCCGCCATCGCGCCGCCGACCACGCCGATCGCGACCACGTCGCGCAGCCGTCCGGCGGTGTTGGCGGCGGCGAGCGCCACCGTCTCCGCGCAGAGCGAGAGGCCGTGGCTCGCATTCTCGAAATTGGCGCCGCGCACGACCGATCCGTCGGCGAGCAGCAGCGCCGCGCCCACAGCGAAGCGCGAATAGGGGGCATAGGCATGGCGGGCCGCCTCGCGCGCCTCGTCGATCAGGACGCGGCCGGCCACCTCGCTCATGTCGATCGCGGTCATGCCTGGTCTGCCACGGATATGTCAGCCACGGATGTGGAGGACGCAGAGCAGGGTGAACAGCCGGCGCGCGGTATCGAAATCCAGCTCGATCTTGCCCTCCAGCCGCTCGATCAGCAGTTCGGCCGCGCCGTTGTGGATTCCCCGCCGCGCCATGTCGATCGTCTCGATCTGCTGCGGCGTCGCCTGGCGAATCGCCTGGAAATAGCTGTCGCAGATCGCGAAATAATCCTTGATCGGCCGCCGGAAGCGCCCGAGCCCCAGGATCAGCGTTTCAAGCAGATGGGCCTCCTCGTTCGCGATATCGATCGCGAGGCGCCCTTCCTCGACGCGCAGGCTGATCCGGTAGGGGCCGGCATAGCCCCCCGGATAAGCGCGCAGGGGGCGGAAATAATTGCCCTCCAGCAGGTCGAAGATCGCGATGCGCCGTTCCTGCTCGACATCGGCGTTGCGCCAGATGATCGTCTTTTCGTCGAGATCGACGGCGATGATGCGCGGATCGGCCATTGTCGAGACGCGCTGTTATCGGACGCGGTGGCGTTAGGCAAAGGCGGCGGTGGCGGCGGGCAAAACAAAGCCCTCTTCCCGGAAGGGAAGAGGGCTCAGGGGGGAGGGACTATTCGGCGACGCGGACGGTCACATGCGCGCTCCAGCCGGAGACGAGCGGACGATCCGGCCGTTCGTCGAGGCGGAGCCGCACGGGCACGCGCTGGGTGACCTTCACCCAGTTTCCGGTCGCATTCTGGGCCGGGAGCAGCGAGAATTCAGCACCCGTGCCGGCGCCGATCCCGGTGACGTGGGCGCTATACCGCTTTCCCGGAATGGCATCGATCTCGACATCGGCGTGCTGGCCGACGCGGATCTTCGCAAGCTGGGTCTCCTTGAAATTGGCGTCGATCCAGTAATCGCCGGTGCCGACGACGCTGACGTTGCTGAGAAGCTGGACCGCCATCGATCCCGGCTGAAGCTTGTCGGTCTGCGCGACGACGCCGTCGATCGGCGCGCGCACCTCGGTCCGCTTGAGGTCCAGCGCCGCCTTGTCGCGCGCGGCCAGCGCCGCCTCGACCTGCGGATGGCCCCCTTGCGCCGATGCGCCGAGGATCGCGCGCGCCGCCTGCGCGTCGGCGGTGGCGACGGCGTGCTTCGCCTCGGCAGACATCAGCGAGGCCTTGGCCGCGTCATAGCTGGCGTGCGTGGTGAAGCCCTTGTCGAGCAGGTCCTGCTGGCGGCGGAAATTCTCCCGCGCCAGCGCGACGTCGGACACGGACGAGCCGATATCGGCCGCGCGCGACGAATAATTGCCCCGCATCTGCGCGATCTGGAGCCGCGCGGTGCCGACGGCGGCATCGGCCTGCATCAATGCGATGCGATAGGGCTCGGGATCGATGCGATAGAGCAGGTCGCCCTTCTTCACGCGCTGGTTCTCGGT
>Ga0180221_1000256_pt1 | contig 56583 bp, 67 predicted proteins | sample eDN5th37CKraftMG_FD_151339 | JGI IMG/M metagenome (GOLD analysis project Ga0180221, IMG submission 151339) | Enriched Miracle-Growth compost microbial communities from Emeryville, California, USA - eDNA 5th pass 37_C Kraft MG (version 2) (version 2) ... | reverse complement strand
GGAAGCCCGTGGGAGAACGGCTATATCGAAAGCTTCAATGCCCGTCTGCGCGATGAACTGCTCAACGGCGAGATCTTCTACAGCCTTGAGGAGGTGCGGATCGTCACCGGCTGGTGGCGCGATCATTCAACCGGGCAAGGCCGCACAGCAGCCTCGGATATCGACCATCGGCCCCGGAAACGATCAGGACGCCAGCCTGGCTGCTCGGCTTCGCTACGCTACGCCTCCCGCCCAGGCTGGCATCGGAGGCGCGCTTCAACTAACTACGCAACCGGACCAGTCATCCCGGGCAGTCCATTCCAAGGGCGAGCATTCAGGGTGCTTAGCCTGAAATGAGTGACCACAGGGGCAGGGCTAACCCGGCCAGTTGCGTTAGCGGAAATAGCCCTGCCACCGGCCAGACCTACCGCTAACAATAGCCCGAGTTAGCGCCACCGAGGCTAATGCCCCAAACCCGCGAAAACGCTAGGGATTCTATATAAAATAGAGAGTACGTTAGTGCGTTAGCCTATACTGGTATCGCTGGCATCGTTTCAGCCGTTTTTAAGGGTGAGAGCGGGACCTCCCCGAGGCTAACGCTAACGCGCTATTGCCGCCGCCGGTGTGGTCATTAACGTTCGCTGTGCCTTTTGCGCCCTACATGGATAACAGCATCATTGGTCAGTTCCAACTTCATGAATTCCCTGAAGCTATCCGCGACGAACCCGTCAGGCGCTCCGCCTATCAAGGCGATTTTACCCCTGTTCGGACCATCGGAGCAGCAGATCGCCCAAGCATAGCACCAGATGAGGAAGTCCGCGAAAACAAGGTAGTGATCGCGCTCGGCTTCGATTTCCGGATTCGGGCCACCGACGGGTCCGTCCGGGCACTCATCAGGAATGTTCTTGATCTCAGTTATCGTCCACCATTGGGTGCCGATATGATCCCAATAGATCTCGCTTGGTGAGGCATGAATAAGGTAGTTTCGAAAGTCTTCGGGAAGGCGAAGCGCGTAGCGGCGCTCAAGGTCGTCAACGCGGTCTCGTGCGTTGGGCATAGGACGATAATTGGAATCAGCTTCAGACCAATGCGCGGCGATGGCTTGATAAAGCTGGTCCCCGGGACCATCGAACAGGCCCTGATCGATCGGAAGTTCACAGCCTGATAACGGCTGAGGTCTTCCTGTTAGTTTTTTGATCCAGCCCAGCAAGCGAACTTCTCCACCTATCGGTGCAGTTATAGCGGCTAGTTGCTGCGATCGCCACATGCAGGCCGGGTAGCTGCGGCGCTGGGGCACAAAAGCGCGCTCGCTGTCGCTGGTATGGCTGCAACCCCGGTCTGCGCTGTGCGCGGCTTACAGCGGCCCGCGCCGTGTGGTCATCACCGGCAAATCGCCGACCCACAAATATGCTGTTTCATGGCCCCGCGCCGTAGAACTGACCTAAGTGACTATTAAATAACAAAAACAGGTTGCGGACCTTCGCGCGGCCTCCCTAGCTTGTAGCCAATGTCTAGCCGCATCAAGCATTGGAGGCCGCAAAATGTCCGATGAAATGGACACCCGCATTTCGCCAACTCTTCACCCCGGCATCGCTGGCGAGATCGCCGATTACGATGACGACACTCGCCCGCTGCTCGGTCAGACCGAAACGGCGGTGCATGAGGCATTTCAGGTGTTGCAATCTATTCACGATGCCAAGGCTGGCGCGGCGAAGAACCCGACCCTGAACGAGTATGCCCAGCTCGTCGCGGTCGACACGCACGCCACCAAGGTTATGAACAAGGTCTATGCGTCGTGGTCGCGTGCGGTCGATACGCTGAACGCCAACATCTCCAAGCTGGACAAGGAATTGAACGCGCCCGTCGAGCAGCGCGCAACCGCGTCCATGGCGTCAGAAATCTGCGCCTATTTCCGGGGGCTTGAGCAGGAGCCGCGCATGAACGCGCTGCGCAAGGCGATTGAGGCGGGCGACGACATCACGGTTACGGCAGTGCTCGGTGGGAGACCTTACCTCTCCGGTCTCGATCCCGACCTTCACGCGGAATACCTGCGCGACTGGCACAATGCCCAGCGTCCGGTTGAAGCGAAGAAGCTCCGGGCAATGACGGCGGCAGCCGACATGCTCAACAACCGATACAAGCTGCTCACGAAGGCGGTCACCGACGCGGTTGGCGACATCAAGATCACCGGCACGCCGTGCACCTCCATCGCGACCTGGACCAGACCATTGGGCAACAGCGCGCCGCGTTCGGGCTCGATCGGCAGCGACGCCGTCAACGGCTCAATGACCGCAGGCAGGAATACCGGTCCTTCCTCGCCGGAAGCCTTGGGTCCGGCCGCCTGGCGAAGCTCCACGCGCCAACGATATATCTGCGCTGGCATCACGTCGAAGCTGCGCGCCACCTCGGCAATCTTGCACCCCGGGTCCAAGCTCAGTTCCACGATCGCGCGCTTCTCCTCGTCCGACCAGCGCCGGCGCCGACCAAATTCCTCTTCTTCCATGATGCTCACCTTGCTGAATCCAGATCAGCGCGGACACTTTATTCCTTCATGTCATGTTGCAACGTGACCCCCAACGAACGCTCACGGCAATCAGGGTGGTGGGGGCGATGTAGCGCGTCGCCGGACCGGCTTCGGATGAGTCGCTGATCGGGCGACCGACTGTGGAGCAGACTGAACCGTTTGACCGCGTGGATGTAAGACCGCTGCGTCGCTGGCGACAGGTTGCGGACAATCATTTCGTTGATCATACGATGACGCAGCGGGCTCACCGCTGCCGTGGTATTCGTCATGGAGTGGTCTCCTGATGAAGGGCTAATTGAGCAACCAAACCTTCTCATCAGGGGGCCATTCCAGCCGAACACAGCGCCTCTCCCGCGTCAGCGGGTTAGTTCAATCCTTCCCAAACGCGCTCTCCTAACAGCGCGGCGCGTGGAAGCGCGCGCTGCTTTGCGCTTAAAACGCGATGGGACAGGGCAAAACTTCTATCGGCGAATCTTCGCTACCCTTGACGCTGAATCTCGCCGACGAATTCCGGTAACAGAAATGAGACCGAAGGATCAATAATTTCTTGAATTTCGAAAACATTACCCTCCGGATCCCGACCATACGCCGTACGCACCATGCCGCCAAGTACTTGCGGAGGAGCATTAAACTGTACGCCGGCCGCTCTTAGCCTTTCATATTCTGCCTCTACCCCGACAATATCAAAGCATATATGGGTGATCCCGCAATCATTGACAGGCCTATCCTTAACTGGTGGCTTGCCTGGAGGAGTGAGATATTGAAACAGCTCGATATAGGCGTTGCCGGCCCTTATCATTGCGTGACGAGTCGAGGAATCCTTCAGGCCCACTACTTTATCGGCGGCCTCACTACCTTTGTCCCAATCGTAGCGTACGACAATTTCACATCCGAGCACTCGGACATAAAAATCGAGCATCTTGTCCAAATCTTCGGTCGCTATGGCAACGTGATGAATTCCCTGTATCATTAGACGTCCTCTCTCTTTCATAAACCCGCGTCAGCCCGCAGACTGACCCCAGTCTACCGCGATCTCGGCCCCGGTCACATATGTCGACAGATCCGAAGCCAAAAATAGGGCGGCATTCGCAACATCTATGGATGAGCCGACCCGTCCCCCTGGAACGGCCGCAGCCGCGACACGCCGCACATCCACTCGACCGTCTGCAGGATTTATTGCTTCTAGCTTTTCGGCTATAAGCCGGCCGGCTCGTTCAGGCCTGTCCCACAAAGGTGTGTCAATAATGCCCGGATGAATCGTATTCACCCGCAATAATCGACCGGATTGTGCCAACTCCAACGCGATTGACTTGCCAAACAGGCGAACCGCACCTTTTGTAGCGGAATATCCCGATAGACTTGGCGCGCCTACGAGGCCTGCAATGGAAGAGATGATCACCACCGACCCGAATTCTGCTTCGAACAGTAGCCGAAGCATTGCCTTTGTACCGTAAAACACATTGTCCAAATTAACCTCGATTTGACGCTTCCATAGGGTTGTAGGCATTTCCTCAATTGGTGCGCCCGTGCCAATTCCCGCATTGTGCACAAGAACGTCGAGTTTTGAATGCTCGGCCTTGAGGTCGCTCGCGATTTCGGTCCATCGGGTCTCGTCAGCGACATCGTGCGCGAGCGACTCCATTCTTCCTCTTTGCAACTCTTGGTTAAGCTGAGCGGCTACCGTTGCCAATTCTGCATAGTTTATGTCCGTTCCATAAACGGTCGCACCGTGTTCCATAAACACGCGTGAGATGGCCTTACCGATCCCGGAAGCGGCGCCAGTAACCAAGCATATTCGGCTATCCAACATTCGTGCCTCCCGGTGACAGAGTATAGCGGGTTGTTTAAGGCGGGTGCCTAGTACCCGTTGCCGGTTCGTTCAAACTAAGCAGACGTTTACTTCAGCGATAATCGTTTCGAATTGTATTTTCGTAATTAGTCGGTGGGAGTTGATGGAATATTTGGCATTAGCGCCCATGATAGAACTATCCATTATTGAATTTGGTATCCGCCATCTATGGAGAATATAGATCCTGTGATAAATCTAGCTTCGTCGGACGACAGGAAAGCTATTAAATTGGCGACGTCTTCGGGCTGTCCAATAAAACCAACCGGATGACGTTTTGCCATGATTTCAAGCCCGCCCTCGATTGACCCGCCGATCTCCCTTAAAAAATCTCCGCTTAAATCTGTTTCTATGTACCCAGGCCGAATTGCGTTAATACGAATATTGTGACGCCCTTCAGCGTACTCGAGGACGGCGCACTTGGTTAAAGCTTCCACGCCCATTTTGCTCGCCGTGTATGCGGGTAGAACAGAGTGTGCCTTACCCGCCGCGACTGACGACAAATTGATAATCGCGCCGCCTTGTCCATCGATCATCAGCTTACCACCATATTTAATTCCCATAAATACAGAGGTAAGGTTTGTTAGAAGGGTTGCGTTAAAGTCTGCTACGGTTGATTGTGAAATTTTCTGCGAGATTGATGCCGCGGCGTTATTTACTAGGATATCAAGGCCGCCGAATCGTTTGTCCGCAGCCTCAATGACCCGCCGCCAGTCTGCTTCGACTGCCACGTCTTGTTGTACGTAATGAGCGTGTCCTAGAATGTTCAGCGCTCGCTCGACCTCAAGCCCACGCTCACGGTCCCGTCCGGTTAGAATCACTTCCGCGCCTTCCGACAGCAACCGTCGAACTGTCGCCTTTCCGATTCCTTGTGTGCCACCTGTTACAATTGCCCGCTTGCCAGATAGGCGCAGCGGAACTGATGGCTCGCCGCTCAAATCCGCCCCGCTGTTCATAATCCGCCCCGCGCTATAGATGCCGTTTCATTTGCCTGCCTCTAGGGTGAGGTCAGTGCATAAAAATCACTTCATTGTAAGCCGGTGACAATGACGCATATTACCTATGCGCCAGCGATATGACGCGCTCCAACGGTAGTTGGCCGACCTTTCAGGTCAACGTTCGGCATCGCTTCGTCGAAGCTGATACCCGGCGCGGCTCCAAGACATTCGGAAAGCAGCTGCCATTCCTTAGCTCGGGAACGCCAGTTCTATCGGCCCTCACGTTAGCCGTTGCCTGGTTCAGGCGGCCACGCGAGCGGGTACCGGCCGGTAGGCCCGTCTTTGCCTCGATTTCCAGGTCCACCATGCGCTCAGCGGTGAACGCCTGCATCGCGTGCACCAAATCCGCGTCTGCCTCTTGCTCGACCAGTTCCGGCAGGGCGATTTTAGAATCAGTCATTGCCGCCTTCTCCAAGAGTTCGCATCCGAACCCTACCGAAGATCGGCGATGGCCACCTGTTTCGGGCCGTTCCTACACTATCTCCTTGGACGCAACCAGCCACCGCTCCAGAAATGAGGAAAATGCGCCCCGAAGGCCATGACCGCGTCACGGCTGCATCGAGACGATAAGGCTGGGACTTTCCTTCCGGGTGATCCTGAGGCTATAAGCACGTTTTGCGATGCGGATGACGCCGGGCATTGAAACCCGGCCACCTGCGACGACGCTTCGTCGTACGGTCACGACATAGGTATTTGTCGTCATTGATAAGCCCAATGGGCAACCTACCCTGCCAGCCTCGAGGAGAAACTTTGGGGAGGGCTGTTTCATGTTATACATAAGCTATCGTCGCAATGGCTTTAGGTCGCACGCGTTCTCGAGTTCGTTAATTGTTTTGAGCCTCGCCTTGGCGTGCTCGAGCGAGGCTCATGCCCAAGCAAAGACTGAGAAAGGCGTTTCGGCTGCCGCATCAGCGTCATCGGCGACGGAAACGGGCGATATCATCGTTACCGCGCAAAAGCGCTCGGAGCGAATTCAGGATGTCCCGCTTTCAATCACAGCAGCCAGTGGCGAGCAGCTGCGGAGCCGAGGAGTTACGACAGTCGAGGATTTGGGTAAGCTCGTGCCAGGCTTTACCTCTACCAAGAGCAGTCTCGGCGCTCCCATCTACTTCATCCGTGGCGTCGGCTTCTATGACGATTCGCTAGGTGTCAGTCCCGCAGTAATGACTTATGTTGACCAGGTACCGCTGCCACTAGCCCCCATGGCGCGAGGCGCAATCCTGGATTTGGAGCGCGTCGAAGTTCTCAAGGGGCCGCAAGGCACGTTGTTTGGGCAGAATACCACAGGGGGTGCGGTCAACTATATTGCAGCCAGGCCGACTGATGAATTTCACGCAGGTGTCGAACTCACCGGTGCCCGTTTCGGTGACGTCGAGGGGGAGGGCTACATCAGCGGCCCCTTGACGAACACCCTTAAGGCTCGCCTGGCCGTGCGCGGAGAGCGAGCCGATGGCTGGCAACAGGGCTACACGGTTGACGAAACGCTAGGACGGAAGCGGTTCGTAAACGGCCGTCTTCTTGTCGATTGGGAGGCATCCAGTGCGCTACGGTTCAAGTTCAGCGCAACGGGATGGAAGGATACCTCGGATACGCAGGCGCCACAGTTAATCAACGTGGTGCGACAAGGTGATCTGCCCACCGAGTTTCCGCTCAGCACGTTCCCGCAACCGCCCAAGGACAATCGCGCCGCCGCCTTCGATCCGCATGGCAATTTCCGGCAGAATAACTGGCTGTACCAGTTCGCACTTCGTGGTGACTTGGATTTAGGGCATGACTTTACCCTAACCTCTCAGTCCAGCTTTGCACGGTATCATCGGGATGCGCCTTTTGATCAAGACGGCACCACCTATCCTGCGACCATTGTCCAGGTGATTGGTCGGGTAACGACGGTAGCGCAGGAACTCCGGATAAGCGGACCGTTAACGTCGAGGTTGAAGTTGACGGCGGGCGTGAACTATGAGTTCGACAAGATCGACGAGCAAGAGCTGACCTTGGCATCGGACAACTCCACCGATGGCGCCGATGCCGCTCATCTCTGGAATTCGTTCGGCTTTGTTAACAATCAGAAGGCAAAGACATACAGCGCGTTCGGTTCACTCGAAGCCAGGGTCACAGACACAATCAGCGCGCAAGTAGGCGTGCGATACACCAAACAGAATCGCGATTTCGCGGGCTGCAGTAAAGATCTGGGAGACGGGGATTTCTCGCGGGGCTTTGCATATCTGTCCGAACTTTTCTCCGGCTCTCCAGCGACGGTCCCGCCCGGTGCGTGCGGTACCCTTGATGGTACCACGTTCAGGCCGACGCTCCAGTTAGACAAAGAGCACCTCGACCAAGATAATGTGTCGTGGCGCGCTAATATCAGCTGGCAGCCTAGCCGATCCTTCCACGTTTATGCGAACGTGACAAAAGGCTACAAGTCGGGAAGTTTTCCCACATTGGCAGCGGCGCTTACAACTCAGTTTAATCCCGTTTCTCAAGAATCAGTGCTCGCCTACGAAGTCGGTACGAAGGCTTCATTATTCGATCGAAAAGTCGACATCGACGCGGCCGCATTTTACTACGATTACCGTGATAAACAGCTACTTGGCTTTGCGAATATCTTCCCATTCGGAGCATTGCGCGCGCTCGTCAATATTCCGAAGTCGAAAATCGAGGGTGTTGAACTCAACGTGACGGCACGTCCGGTCACGGGGTTGCAACTCAGCATTGGTGGCACGTATCTGAAGTCGAAAATTTTGTCGGATCCAGCCCTGCCCATTGGGCCGTTCGGTGACGTTGGAAGCTTCAAGGGCGATCAATTCCCGTTCACGCCGAAGTGGCAAGGTGTCTTCGACGCACAGTATAAGGTTCTGGTGAGCTCCGAGTTGTCTGCTTTTCTGGGCGGGACTGTCACGGCGCGAACGTCGGCTCCGAGTGCGCTTTACACGCATGCAGCGGCAGTTGCGGCACTCGAAGATAGCATTAATGTCCGGGGATACGCGCTCGTTGATCTGCGCGCCGGAGTGGAGGGATCAGAAGGGCGCTGGAGCGCCGAGATCTTCGGACGCAATGTCTTTAACACATTCTGGACAACGGCGGGCAGCCGAGTAGGTGACCTTGTCATCCGCTATACGGGTGCGGCGCCGACCTATGGCGTGACCCTTCGCTACCGCTATTAACGAGCCGATATGTTACGTAACGCCACGGGGCGAGCTCAGCTTACCCTGTGGCTATCGGACGCGTTCCGGAACTGGAGCGACGGTGGCCAGATCATCGACACCACCGTCGTGTCAGCGCCCAGGTAGCGCAAAACCCAGGAGGAATAGGCCGCGATCAAGGAAGACCGGATTCCCGGGCGCCGGAAGGACAAGCCTGCCAAGCTCCGGCAGAAGGATCGGGATACCGGTTTTGGCCGATGCAATTGTCGAGGTGAGTGCGCCCAGCCTGAACGCAGCGATATGCCGGATCAGCGCGACTTTTCCGCCGATTTGATCCAGCGTGTCACGCAGCGACGCGGGCGCGTTAATGATCAGGGTCTTCAACGTCACCATGGCCTGTGCATCGATGACCTTCCGCCCGCAGGGCGGCATGCATTCTTGGGCTGCCGTATCGCCCCTGATGGCGCGTCTGGAGCCGACGCACATCGGCCAGCAGCGACAGGTTGGCCGTCGTCCGCGCGCTCGGCAAGCGACCGCGCCAGTCGTAATAGCCGCTGCGCGACACACCGGCGATCATGCGCAAAGCCGGGGTAGCGCGGCGGTATGGCGTTAGCTGGAACGCCTTTCGGCCTATGGCGCCGCTGGCCTGCTGCGCCACAAGACCCGTCCCTGCCGCATCCCACCGCTCGGAGTGGATGTGCCCGACCGCATGGTGGGCCTGATGATCGAGAACCCGCAGGGCGAGACGACGCGCTGGGCGGTGGACGCTATGCCCGACGCCGCCTGAAGCGCGGCACGTTCTACTCGCTCGCCGACCTCCATGCCGCCATCAACCGCTTCGTCGCCATTTCACCTTTCATTGACCGATCGGTCGAAGTATGGCAGCCTGCGCACAGCTAGCAGAGCGGCAATTCAAAGAGTCGCGCGGTTATGCGGGGGCGGCGTCAGTCTTTCCCGCGATGGAGGAGAGGAAAATGCAGCTGACTTGTGCGTCACGTGCTGTGGAGGACACCGCCCAGCGCATTCGCAGCTTACCAGGAGGTGTTAACTGGATCGACGAATGCATTGATGTGCTAAAGGAGGCAGTCGGAGCAGAAACCGCCATAGCGTTCCAGCTAAATTCTGCGCATCGCAGCATATGTGGGGCCCGCTATCGCCACCATGACGTCTTTGGCGAGACCTTTTGGAGCTACAGCGACCGGTATATTCTGCATGATCCACTCGTAGAACGAGCGGCCAAGGCACAGCTGGGAAAATTTCGCAGGCAATCAAACGACGTATTCTATCGACTTTCGGATTACGCTGGAACATCGTTCTATTCATCAGAATACTATATAGAATTTTTGAAGGCATTAGATATATATAATAAAATTGCGTTTTCGTTTTCTCCAGCCTGTACGCCTGATAGGGTTTTTGTGTTTGGATTCCATCGCCCGCGGGTTTTGAGTGACTTTGGAGAGAAAGAATTACTTCTTTTACGCCACCTCATGCCCGCTCTGAAACAAAAGGTCGACTATGCCGCCTTCGAGCTAATCAGCACCGAAAATAGCGCAGCGATTGCAGCTTTAGAAGCCGGGAGTTCAGGACCGATCGTTCTTTTCGATGATTTCGGCTGTGTCGTATTCCTAAGTAAGAAGGCTCGCCAGATGTTCCCATTTTTAGACGGGGAAACGCAGGAAATACAATCACTTCGAGCGATAATTCGGAGTAGTTCGAAAGCCGCTGAAACTGGCGAATCTACATTCCGCCATGCGGTGACCTTTCAGGGTGAAACCTTTACGTTGAAATCTTTTAACCATAGCGGCGGGAGGAGATTATTCCTTCTAACTGGCGGGACCTCTGATGAGGCGGAACTAACGTCGAGAATTAGTTCATTTGGTATTAGTACACGGGAAGCTGAGGTCGTAAAAGCACTGGCAGGCGGCTGCTCAAATATCGAGATAGCTCGCGATCTGCGTATTAGCACTCGCACCGTCGAAAACCATATTCGATCGATTTATGTTAAGGTTGGTGCCCATTCTCGTACCCAGCTGATACAAAAGGTATTCCTAGCGAAGTCGCTGACCCCAGAAGATGCAAAACCCGCTCGACCATTCTGATATGAAGGTTAGTGATGTTGCGCCCCGGATTTTTGCGGATGCTGGGTAAGCGCCGACGGAAGGCGGCCTTGTCGCCAGCCCCAGAATAGGAAAGCTCGCGGCCTTTGAGGAGGCGTGAGCATGGACAGCGAGCAGTTAAACGAGCCTCATATGAGCGATCGCGGGGACGGCGGAGTGCTTGTACGGCTAGAGCGGCGGCATCCCTGTATCCGTCCGGCGGGTCACGCCTTGCCGGTGAGACGAAGGAGCGGTCCTAAGAGCGCTCGTATGAGTGCTCATAGGAGCGGTTCATGGGTTAGGTGGCGGTGTATTCGGGCGTGGAGCGACGCCGGCGGTGGGATGATGAGACGCGGCTGAAGATCCTGTCGGAGGCGTTTTCGCCGGGAGCGAACATCTCCCAGATTGCCCGTCGTCACGATGTCTCGACTGGGCAGATCTATACCTGGCGGCGCAAGTTGCTTGAAGCGAGCGCGGGGCCAGCGCCGGTGGCGTTGTCCGACCCAGGCTTCGCAGAGGCCGTGATGGTTGAAGATGGGCCATCGGCGCGTCCGGATCTGTCTCCGGTTATCATCGTCGATCTGGCGCGCGGGCGGCGGGTGAGCGTTTTCGCCTCGGCATCGCCGGCGTTGGTGGCCGCGGCGCTGAAGGCATTGCGGTGATCCCTTCGAGTGCGCGGGTGTGGATCGCGATGGGCCACACGGACATGAGGAAGGGGATGCAGGGCCTGGCGCTGATGGTCCAGCAAGGTCTGAAGCGCGATCCCCATGGCGGCGATCTGTATGTGTTCCGCGGCCGCGCCGGATCGCTGATCAAGATCGTCTGGCACGATGGGATCGGCATGTCGCTCTATGCGAAGCGGCTGGAGAAGGGGCGGTTCGTGTGGCCTTCGGCGAAGGACGGGATGGTGTCGCTGACGGCCTCTCAGCTCGCCTGCCTGCTCGACGGGATCGACTGGCGCAACCCGCAGTATAGCTGGCGGCCGCAGAGCGCCGGATAGGGCATTTTCCGCTTCACCCAGGCGGCGATCTGTGATTCCATCACCGTCATGGATGCGGCTGTTTCGCCCTTTCCGGATGATGTCGAAGCGCTGAAGGCGCTTCTTTCGGTTGCGCTGAAGACGGCCGGCGAAGCCGAGCAGCGCGCGGCCACGGTCGAGGCCGAACTGGCCAATGCCCAGGCGCGTGCCAGCGCGACCGAAGCCATGATCGCGCATCTCAAGTTGCAGATCGCGAAGCTCCGGCGGGAACAATATGGACCCAGCGCCGAGCGCAGCCGTCGCCTGCTCGATCAGCTGGAGCTCGAGCTCGCCGACCTCGAGGCCGACGCTGGTGAAGACGATCTCGCGGCTGAGGCTGCTGCGGCGAAGGCGAGTAGTGTTGCCGCCTTCGAGCGCAGGCGCCCGGTCAGGAAGCCGTTTCCCGAACATCTGCCGCGCGAGCGCGTCGTCATTCCCGCACCATGCGCCTGCCCGGGCTGCGGCGGCACGCGCCTGTCGAAGCTCGGCGAGGATGTCACCGAGACGCTCGAGGTGATCCCAAGATCGTGGAAGGTCATCCAGACCGTGCGTGAGAAGGTCTCCTGCCGGGGTTGCGAGACGATCTCCCAGCCGCCGGCGCCGTTCCATGTCGTGCCGCGCGGATGGGCGGGGCCGAGCTTCCTTGCCATGCTGCTCTTCGAGAAGTACGGCCAGCATCAGCCGCTCAACCGCCAGGCCGAGCGCTTTGCTCGTGAAGGCGTGCCGCTCAGCATATCGACGCTCGCCGACCAGGTCGGCGCCGCCACCTTCGCGCTGATGCCGCTCTACCGGCTGATCGAGGCTCACGTGCTGGTCGCCGAACGGCTGCATGGCGACGACACCACCGTGCCGGTCATGGCGAAGGGCAAGACCGACGTCGCCCGATTATGGACCTACGTCCGCGACGACCGGCCGTTCGCTGGTGCCGGTCCGCCCGCCGCATTGTTCCACTATTCGCGCGACCGGCGCGGCGAGCATCCGCGGGCGCATCTCGCGTCGTGGTCCGGCATCCTGCAGGCCGACGCCTATGGCGGATATGGCGAGCTCTATGCGCCCGGTCGCCAGCCCGGCCCCGTGCTCGAAGCGGGCTGCTTCGCCCACGCGCGGCGGAAGTTCTTCGAGCTCGCCGATGTCGAGGCCGCTGCGCGCAAGAAGAGCCGCGGCGAACGCGTCGGCATGATCTCCCCGATCGCGCTCGAGGCCGTAAAGCGGCTCGACGCCTTGTTCGACATCGAGCGCGCCATCAACGGCAAGGCTGCCGCCAAGCGTCTTGCCGCACGCCGGGAACTAAGCGTGCCGCTCATGACTGAGCTGCATTCCTGGCTCGTCGCCCAGCGCGCAAAGCTGTCGCGCAACCACGATCTCGCCAAAGCCATCAACTACATGCTGCGCCGCTGGGATGCGTTCACACGGTTCCTGGACGATGGACGGGTCTGCCTCAGCAACAACGCGGCCGAGCGGGTGCTACGCTGCGTCCCACTCGGGCGGAAGGCCTGGCTGTTCTGCGGATCGGACCGCGGCGGCCAGCGCGCCGCGATTCTCTACACCCTGATCCAGACTGCACGGCTCAACGACATCGACCCGCAGGCCTGGCTCGCCGATGTCCTCGCCCGCATCGCCAGCCACCCGGTCCGGGGACTCCATGAGCTGCTGCCTTGGAACTGGCGCCGCCAAGCAGACGCTATCGCCGCCTGATCACTCATCAGCCGCGGCCTCCGGCGGATGGATACGCATCCCTTGCGAGTTCGATGAGCCGGTCACGGCCGGCCAATGGGCTTTGCCACGCATGGTCCGGTTTCGGTGCATGAATTATCTGGTATGGCGATGCCCCGTCGCGTCGTGCTCGTCGTGAGCGGCGCTCAGGAGGGCACTGCGCCCATATGGCCGATCTCGTGGCGTTGGTGGCTGCCACTGTCAGTCTCGGTTTGAAGCGCAGACATTGCCGCATATCCGTTTCGGACACAGACACGTGTACGGCCTCGAGTTCGGTTACGGCAAGCGGACAGGCCGTCTATGGAATCCGGATCGCTTCAGCGCTCACCGCTCTATACGCTTGCCGTCATGTCTCAACTGGCAGTGAATCCGATGAAAATCATCCTCGACAACCCCTCGGCCAATAACTTGGCGCACAGAAATGGCGAGATAGCGTCGAAACCCAGGCAAGCTCAGCGGCTCCGCCCCACTCCACTCGATCATCGCTGATCATGTCGGTTCCGATGCAACAGCGCCGTCCGGGTACAACGACAGACAGTCTCGTCCCTCTGGTTGATGAGTTCATGCCGGAAGGTAACGATTCCGCCCGTGGGCCGCGATCGGCTGTCCTTTAGTGCCACTACTTCGCTGGTTGCTCGCATCGTGTCTCCGATGAATACAGGCGCCGGCATCACCACCGCATCATAGCCGAGATTCGCTACCAGCGTGCCGAGCGTCGTCTCAGCCACCGTCAGTCCAACCATCAGCGCGAATGAAAATGTCCCGTTGACGAGGATCTGGCCGAATTCCGACGCGCGCGCGGTCTCGACGTCAAGGTGGAGCGGCTGTGGATTGTGCGTCATCGTCGAGAACAGTAGATTGTCCGTCTCGGTGACTGTGCGGCGGATCGGATGCTCGATCCGTTCGCCTATGTGCCATTCTCCGTAGAATTTGCCGGCCATCTCGCCTCCGTGCATATCCGTGGTCCCGGAAGAGCGCTATTTCTTCGCTTAATTCCCGCGCTCGCGGCGGCATGCGCGCTGTCGCGTCCCGATTCCACTACCGATTTTCTGAAATGGTATTAGCACCATCCCTCTAAAGACCTGGTCCTCGTATCGCGGATCTCGCAGGATCTCGCAGAATCTTCCGTTTCTCCGCTGATCCCCTCAAGCAAGTAATATTATCGGGCTTTCGGCCACCTGTTTGAATACCTGCATGAAGCGTGCTGCGTCTGCGCCACAATAGCACGTTGATCGAAGCTGCCCGTCCCCGACATCATGGTAGCAATAGCCGGCTGTCCGTCCGCCACGATCATCCGCTGCTCGCTTTGGCCGACCGGGAGGATCCTCGCCTGTGGCGGATTGATCACCGCCTCGAACTGCCGGACCCCGAACATGCCGAGGTTGGAGAGCGAGGCAATGCCGCCCAGATATTCATGAGGCTCGAGCTTGCCGACGCACGCACGGGCAGCGAAGTCCTTCATCGCGCGCGCGACCGCTGACAAACTCTTGCTATCTGCGAATCTCACGATCGGGGTGATCAGCCCGCCGGGAATAGAGACGGCGACCGAAATGTCCACACGGCTGAAGCGATGCAGTACATCTCCACCGAACTGGACGTCGGCCCCGGGGCACTCGTTCGGCGCCAGCGCCTGGGCGCGGATGATCATATCGTTGACCGAGAGCTTGATCTCGCAATTGGTGAGATCCCGATTAAGCTGCGCGCGCAGCGCCAGCAGCGCATCCAGCCGCACGTCAACGGTCAGATAGATATTTGGCACCTGCTGTTTGGATTCGGTCAGCCGCCGCGCGATCGTCTTGCGCATGGCGGAGAGTGTGACCGTCTCGGCCGTTACGCCCTCGGGCGCCGCCACATATTTAGCTGTCGCTGTAGCTCCGGACCGCGCCACCGGCATGGCGGCAGGCGGCGAGGCAGCGGGCGGCGGCGCGAGACCCAGGTCGGCACGGACGATACGGCCGTTGGGGCCTGATCCCATGAGCCCGGAAAGGGCGATATTTTTGGCCTCCGCGATGCGTGCCGCGAGCGGACCCACCTTTATCCGGTCCGCTGGGAGCCGACGGATAGGCGCTGGAACGGAAGCGGTCGGCAGTTCGGATTCGGCCATTGTTCCGGAACCGCCTTTCCTCTCGGATGGCGGTGGTAGAGGATCGGCCACGGGAGCTGTGTCGGTCGCAGGCGCGTCGGCAGGAGCCGTTTTCTCTTCGCCCACCAGCGCGATAACTGTACCCACGGCGACCCCGTCCATTCCTTCGGTGACGAGGATTTCGCGGATCACACCCTCGTCGACCGCTTCGAACTCCATCATCGCCTTGTCGGTTTCGATCTCCGCGATGAGGTCGCCTGCTCTGATGGCATCGCCCGGCTTGACGAGCCATCTGGCAAGCGTGCCCTCCTCCATGGTCGGGGAGAGCGCCGGCATCTTCAGTTCAATTGACATGCTTCAGCGATCCAGAAAAAGGTCGGCGGCAGCCTCGACAATCGCGTCCGCGTCGAGCCGGTAGGTGGCATAGAGATCGGGCAGATCGCCGGCCTGGCCGAAGCGATCGATGCCGAGCGGGCTCACCCGCATACCGTTTACGCTGCCCAACCAGGAGAGGGTGGAAGGTGAGCCGTCGATGACCGTCACCAGGCCCGCCTGCGATCCAAGTTCCCCCAGCAGGATCTCGACGTGGCTAGGCTCGGGCGCGTTGCCTGCCCAGCGTTCCGCGCGCGCCGCCGACCAGCTGCGATGCAGCAGATCGGGCGAGGTGACGTTGAGCAATCCGAGGCCAGGAATATCCGCCTCCAGGCTTTCCCACGCCGCGACCACTTCTGGCGCGATCGCTCCGGTGAAGACGATCGCCGCTTCTGCATCGGGGCCAGGCCGCTTGAGCCAGTATCCACCCTTCAGCGCGTCAGCCTTCCAGCGATCGTCTTCCCGTGCGACCTGATCGATGACTCGGGTCGTCAGACGCAGATAGACCGAGCCGCCATTGTCCGCCTGCATGTGCCCGAAGGCCCAGTGCATCATCAGCGCGAGCTCGTCAGCGAAGGCAGGCTCATAATAGGTGAGGCCCGGCTGACCTATGCCGATCAGCGGCGAGTTGATCGACTGGTGCGCGCCGCCCTCCGGTCCGAGCGTCACACCCGATGGTGTCGCCACCAGCAGGAAGCGGGCATTCTGGTAACAGCCATAGTTCAGCGCATCGAGACCACGCGCGATGAAAGGATCGTAGACGGTGCCGATCGGCAGCAGCCGGATGCCGAACAGTGGCGCGGACAGCCCGAGTGCCGCCAGCATCAGAAAGAGGTTGCTCTCGGCGATGCCAAGTTCGATATGCTGGCCGGCTCCATGACCGGACCATTTCTGAGCCGACGGGATACGGGCGGCGTGGAAGACATCCGTCAACTCCTGCCGCCGGAACAGGCCGCGCTGGTTCACGAAGGCGCCGAGATTGGTCGAGACGGTGACATCGGGCGAGGTGGTGACGATCCGGTCGGCGAGCGGATGCCCCGATTTGGCGAGATCGAGCAGAATGCGCCCGAACGCGGCCTGGGTGGATTGCTCCGCGCCTTCAGGTGCAGGGATGACGTCGGGCACCGGAACCGGCGTGACGTGACGCGTCGTCTTGGCATCCGACAATGGCGAGGCCTCGACGAAAGCCCTGAGGCTGGCACACGCATTGTCACCGAGCCCGGCATAGGGCTCCCACTCCTGCCCTTCCTCGATCCCGAGCTGCTCGCGCAACGCCGCAATCTGGCCCGGGTTCATCAGTCCGGCATGATTATCCTTGTGGCCGGCGAATGGCAGGCCGAACCCCTTTACCGTATAAGCAATGAACATAGTGGGCCTGTCGTCGTCGGCCTTGGCGAAGGCCTCCACCAGTGTCTCCATGCAATGGCCACCAAGGTTGGTCATCAGCGCAGCCAGCGTCTCGTCGTCGAACGAGGCGATCAGCTTGCTCGCCTGCGCGTTGCCGCCAAGATCGGCGAGCAATCGCTCGCGCCAAGCGGCGCCGCCCTGATAAGTGAGTGCGGCATAATCGACATTTGGACAGGCATCGATCCATTCGGCCAGAGCCTTGCCCCCGGGCCGCTTGAACGCCGCGCGCTGGAGCTTGCCGTGTTTGAGCGTCGCCACCCGCCAGCCGCACGTCCGGAATATGTCGTCGAAACGGCTGAACATCCGGTCGACCGTCGTGGCATCCAGCGACTGGCGGTTATAATCGACGATCCACCAGCAATTCCGGATGTCATGCTTGTATGCTTCGATCAGGCATTCGTAGATGTTGCCCTCGTCGAGCTCGGCATCGCCCATCAGCGCAATCATGCGTCCGGTGTCCGCCTCGGCCATCTGGCCATGCGCGACCAGATAATCCTGTACCAGACTAGCGAAGGCCGTGATCGCGACGCCGAGACCCACCGAGCCGGTAGAGAAGTCGACCGGGATCTGGTCCTTGGTGCGTGACGGATAGCTTTGTGCGCCGCCGAAACCACGAAACCGCTGGAGTTGATCGAGGTTCTGGTTGCCGAGCAGATAGTGGATTGCATGCAGCACCGGGCCGGCATGCGGTTTCACCGCAACCTTGTCCTGCGGGCGAAGCGCGTGGAAATAGAGCGCGGCCATGATCGCCGTCATAGACGCGCACGATGCCTGATGGCCGCCGACCTTCAGACCGTCACGGCTCTCGCGCAGATGGTTGGCATTGTGGATAGTCCACGACGACAGCCAGCGCAGCCGGGCGTCGAGCGCCTCTAGCGACGCAATGGTTTCCGGACCCATTGTGGCGCTGCGCGCGCCAACGATCTGATTCATAGAACCGAGTCCTCATCGCCTGCGGCGTCTAGACACAGCGCCGCTGGCATGTCGTTGCAAACTCCGCGCATACTCGCCACCGCACTGACATCATCTTCCGTAAAAGAGCCTTTGCGAGCCAAAAGACGCCTTCAATCCTTTTGGACGCGAAAGCCGCAATCATTGCTTGCTGCACGTCCGCTCTTCATCGGCAGGCTTGCGTACAATGTTGCTCATGGCACCCAGATGCTCGATTATCGTCTCGACCCTATCTCCATCGTTCAGAAACCGGCCGTCGCCCCGACCAACGCCCGGCAGCGTGCCAGTAAAAATGATATCGCCCGGTTCCAGGCTGGTACGTGAATCGATAAACTCCGCGAGCTTACCGACATCCCATGTCATTTCGCTAGATCGACCTGATTGGCGTATCTCGCCGTTGACCTTAAGCGTCATCGCAAGGTCCGGCGATGCATCGCCGAATTCATCCCGAGTCACAATCCAGGGGCCCACCGGACTGGTCTTATCAAGTCCTTTCCCACCCAAGAAGTCCATCCCTATTCCGGGTGTACCCTTCTGCAGATCCCGCTGACTGACGTCATTCCCTATCGTGTAACCAAGGATGCTAAGCATCGGATTAGAATTTAGCGTTATTGGCGATCCGATCACCACTACAAGCTCGACCTCGAAATCTAGCTGCTTCGTCAGAGGAGAATATCGAATATTATCCCCGGGGCCGATGAGAGCACCTCGCGGCTTCATAAACGCCACGGGTGCTATGTCGGCTGCGAGGTCAAACTCCTTGAGGTGGGCACGGTAATTTGCTCCAATGACCATCACCTTTGATCCACGCTCGACAGGCGGCAATATTCTTACTGTGGCAAGTGGCAGGACTTCGCCCGTCGCAGGTGGCATATCTTGAAAGTTGCTATGTGTGAACCGTGGCGCCCAATCGAGAATGCTGCCGCGTAGCAGCTGAACGTTACCCCCGACTATGGCACCCCAGCTTAGCCGCCCCTGTGCTTCAAAATATGCTAGCCTCATGCCTGTCCGTCCTCGGTGATATCTCGCCCTCCCAATCTGGAGGGAGGTATACTACACCCTGTCTAGAGCGCGTGGCTCCGCCTTGCGGAGCCACCTCATCATCAGCGGCAACTTCAACTTCAGGCTGATTCGCGCGCGCACCGCGTACCCATTTTTACTAAAAGGTGTAACCGAGAGACAAGCCGTAGGTACGCGGATCACCGAGCTGAATCGAGTTGTACTGAGCCCCCGCCAGCGAACCCACTCTACCTGCGTAATAGCGGTTGGTGAGATTCCGGCCGTATAGTCCTATCGTTAATGGCATGCTCTTCAACTTGAAAGACGCCTGCGCGTCAAGAAGCCCGTAGCCCTTCTGAGTAACCGCGGCAGCCTGAAATGCTGAATATGGAACGAGATTTCCACTCGCATTTACGGACCCGGTATTAAAGAAGTTTACCTTCGACATGTATGAATAACCAGCGTGAAGTTCTAGAGTCCCGTAACTAGAGACCGTAATTGGATAATCGCCACTCACGTTCCACGTAGTCTTCGCGACAGTCGGCACTGGTGTTCCAACGTACGGCCCACGAACGAATTTCGGATGAATGAGCCCAAGCGCCCCGTTCAGCCGCAGCCTGCCAAGAAGCGCTGTTGCCTCGAATTCTCCGCCATAGATCTTTTCCTTGCCCGCATTCACTACAGCAATAATGATTAGCGCCGAACCAGGAGGAGGCGGAAGCAACGAATTCTGCTGGACATCATTATAGATACTATAATAGCCAGCCATGGACAGACGAAGATGATTGTCCAGAAGATCGAGCTTGGCGCCTCCTTCGTAGCTCATCACGTTCTCGTCCTTGAACGGCGTGAAGAAGGCTGCTGTAGCGCCGGTTGGCTGTTGATAGCCGCCCGAGCGAAACCCCTTGGCCGCCTTCGCATAAAGCAGGGTCTCATCGGTTGGCTTGAAGTCGATGCCGAACGTCCATGGGACCGTCTTGAAGGTCAGATGCCCGGCGGGCCGATAGGTGCAACCTGCCGGATCTTGATTGAGTCCTAGCGCCGTGAACGCGCACACGGTCGGACCGAACCCGCTGGCGGGAGGATTTGGATTGGTAGTGTAAGCTGGTAATATCGTCGTAACCGGTCGATGATATGTTATACTCCGTGTGTCAACGGCGTAACGCAGTCCGGCGGTGATCCGCACCCTGGGCACAACTTCGTAGGTAAGCTGACCAAAACCGCTTACCGACTGGTTGGTCGGAATTAGGACATTATCGGCGATTGTCGCACCGGTACGCGAAATTCCGGAGTTATTAATATGCTCACGGAAATAGTAGGCCCCCGCAACCCAAACGAGGCGATCGTCGAGAGCTTTGCCCGTAAGCTGGAGCTCCTGGCTAAACTGATGTCCGTAAAAACGCGCTAGGAGGACGTCCGCATTAGGAAGCGGCGTGCCATCCTGATCGTTCGCGCCGTTATAATCGATTTCGCGATAGGCACTGATCGACTTCAGCGTCATAGTGCCGAGGTCGACTGTGACAGTTCCGTTCAGGTCGTAAGTGTAGGAACGATTAAGAGGGTTGACGCCGGCTAGGTTGGTGCGCGTATCGCCGGAGGCAACGTACGGTGCCAGATTGGCCGGCGAAGTGCCTGGAAGGTAATGGGCGAGAACCCAATCGGATTGATGGTTTTCGCCATGGTAGTAGTCTCCACTGAGGTCAATTCGTACTTTTTCAGTGGGGTCCGCTCGAATACTCAAACGCACAAAATGATCATCCTGATCGTCTACATAACTATTTAGGATAGGATTATAGCCAAACCCGTCGTGTTGGATGTGACTATAAACTAGGCGCACTGCGAGTTTGTCGTCGATAATGGGAGCGTTGACGATACCTGTAGCAGTGAGTTCATTATAGTTTCCGTAACCCAGCTTCACCGATCCGTTGAAATCGTATGTCGGCTTGTTGGTCGTTATGTTGAGCGCACCACCGATCGTATTACGGCCAAACAGCGTGCCCTGCGGCCCACGCAGCACTTCCGCTGAGGCAAGATCGACAAGAGCGAAATTGCTTCCTTCAGGTCGCGCGTAGTAGAGGCCGTCGACGTAAAGTCCGACAGCCTGATCTACATTCGGCAGGATGCCGCCCGGTGCCACGCCACGGATCGACAGGACCAGATCGTTCTTGTTGTAAGGGGTGGTTGAGAACGTGATCGCCGGAGCGTTGCGCGTGAGCGCGTTGATATCGACGACCTGACGGCGCGCGAGTTCCGCCGGGCCAAGCGCGGTGACGGAGACCGGCACATCCTGTAGTCTCTCCTCGCGGCGCTGAGCGGTGACCACGATTTCCTCGAGCCCCTTCTGGGCGCTTCCGGCAGCCGGCGTTACTGGTTGTGACGCGCTTTGCGCCGCCGCGGGCGACACGAGGACCATTGATGTGCCGACACCCAAGAGCCAGTGCGATCGCTTCATGACAAAACCCCTCCGTCATCGTTTATATTGTGGCCACCTATGTGGCCGCTGTACGGATATCTGTCAACTGATCAAACTGGACCTGGCGGCGATTGCAGCCAGCAGCCTCGGCAACGCTACTTCTAAGGCACGCCAGTTCTGTGCGCCCGCACCGCCGGTCGCACGCCGGCTGAGAGCAACTTCGGAAAAACGGCTATCGAGAGCGACGACACTTGAACGCCGGCGATCGCGCAGCTCCCCGACGGGCGCAATCTACACAGCGCCAATCAGGCGGCTTACTTAGTCCGATCGGATGTGCGTCACAATCACCGACGGTTTCGCGACGCCTGCCCCGCTCTATTCGACGTTGAACGTGAGCGATCCTACGTGAGAGACTTCGCTTCTTATTTCATCGCCACTTCGAAGATAGCGCGCCCGCTTACATTGTGGCGGTACGAAGCCGTTGCCGCCAAGCTCAGAGTCTTGGCCCCACCCGGTACCACCGGGAGTTCCCGTCAAAATGATGCATCCGGCCTCGAGTGTAAGCCCCGTCGAGAAGAAACTTATGATCTCACCGAACGAGTGAATCAAATTAGCCGTACTATTGTTTTGTGTTAGCTCTCCGTTTACAAATGTTCGCACGGCGAGAGCGGCGATATCTGGTATCTCCTCTTTCGTAACAATCGATGATCCAAGTCTCGTCGCCGAATCGAAATTCTTGCTGGCACCTAGCGCCATTACAATCGTTCCATCCCGCATGATACGAACTTGCTTATCGCGCGCGGTGACGTCGTTGGCGACGATGAAGCCGAATACGTAATCCATAGCTTCCTTGGGAGTGACTCCTCGCGGACAGTCACGCCCCATCACAAGCCCGACCTCCGTCTCCTGGTCGATCTTTGTGCCAATGCCAGTCGACAAGCGGAGCGCAGAACCCAACTCGGCGATAGTTTGCCCCGCCTTAAGGAAAAATTCCATATCTCGACTGGATGTGTTGACAGCCTCTGCGCTTAATGCACGCTCTTCGACATGATCTCGATAATTGCTACCTGTGCAAAGCAGAACAGGCGGCCGAATTGGCACGTCAAGCAATATGTTCCGCAGGGGATGCCTTTTACCCGAACATCTGCCGAGCTCATAACTCCCCGCAATCGCAACCTCGAGCCCCGGAATGTCTGTAACGAAAGCCTCGTCCCCGTCTATTATCGCTGCCTTACGGGCCCCGTCCACTATTACAGACGCTAGTCTCACTCCGGTTTCCCTTCTTGTCCAATCCAGATCCGATTATACCCGAGTTACGGCTCAGGCTGGCGCATTAGGCACTTGCAACCCAGTTGTCATAAGCGCGGTCGATAGACCGCCATCCACAAGGATGTCGGTGCCATTGATCTGCACAGCCCCGGGACCGAGTAGAAATAGGATCGCTTCCGCCACATCTTCGGAATCACCCAAGCGACGTGTGGGAATGGTTGAGGCGCGCGCTTCCCGGCGCGTAAGATCCGAAAAGAGTTCCTTGTTCATTCCACTCAGCGTCGGACCGGGCGAAACAGTGTTGCAGCGAATGCCATACGGGCCCCATTCATTGGCGAGCTGACGCATTACCATTGCAAGCGCCGCCTTGCTGGGGGCGTAAGCGCCCAAGGAGGGCGCTGGCGTCCAAGCTGCCATTGAGGCGGTCGCGACAATGCTACCGCCCCCCCCATCTCGCATGATTGGAAAGGCGGCTTGAGCGATCAGCCAAGTAGCCCTCGTATTGACGGCGAAGACCTGATCGAAGTCGCGGACACTCAGAGTTGTGAGGCTGCCCGGCAACAGCACGCCAGCGTTACTTGCGATGCCGTCAATCCCACCCATGTCGCCAAGCGCCGCGGTCACAACGCGACTGCCTGCATCCACCATTCCTAGATCGATAGGCAGTATCGAGGCGCTTTCGCCGAACTCGGAAGCAACAGCTTGCAGGCCTCCTCGGTCGCGATCGACCAAAAGGACGCGGCCGGCCCCCCGGTTCCGCGCGAGGAACAGCTTGGCAACAGCTCGCCCGATACCGCTTGCAGCTCCGGTGACAATCAACCGGTAGATAAACCACCTCCGAAGCAGATCATGCCGCTTACCCTCAGACGCGTCTCGGCCCAAACCGGCGGATCAGACTGGCATTGCCATAGAAACTGCCTCAGTGGGAACGGCACGACCAATCTTGCTGACATCCAGGTGGAACAGTTTAACTGCATTTTCATAGCGGATCTTTCGCTTGTCTGCGTCCGAAAGCTTCAGGTCGGCAGTCATGTCAAACCGGATAGCATCGCTGCCACCAAAGTTGGTCCCATAAACCAGCTGATCCGCCCCGATCAGCTCTACCATCGCCTGCCGCATGCCAAGATGGTGAATCTCAGGATCGAACCAAAAATTTTTCATATAATGCATAAGGTCACGCTTATTGTGAACCACCTCAAGGTTTTTATTACATTCCTCGAGTCTTCCCAATTGGTACGGCACAAAGCCGCCAGCGTGAGTGATATAGACCTTCAAGCTCGGAAAGCGGTCAAGAACACCGCCACAGATCAAATTCCAGAAACACTGAGCCTCATTGTAGTTCATCCCGACGATGGACGTCATTTCGTATCTATCGTTATTTGCGTTTTCGCCCCAAGTCACCGATTCATTGTAACCATGCACGAACAATGGGAGGTCAAGATCACACATTGTTTCCCATATCGGGAATAATTCTGGTGAGTCGAACTCGAATCCTCCGAGTTTAGCGCCTCCCGTAGAAAGTCCGACGGCACCATACTCATTGACAGCCTGCTTTATGATCTTTGGACACGCCTCCGGCACGTTAAGCGGCGCCTGGGCCCAGAAGAAAAGCCGACCATCGCCACCGGAACAATACTCGGAAAGGACGCGATTTGCTTGCTCGGCGAAGCGAATCGAAAACTCCGGCTCAGTCCAATACATGTAGCAATGAGCCGGTATGGATAGGACCTGAGCATCTTGACCTACCATATCCATACTTCTCAGGCGATTTTTTGGATTGGAAACCATCTTCCAATGCTCTTCGAGCGTAGGTGCGTTCCCGGCTGCCACCGCCGCACGACGCTCAGGCTGTCCAAGCGTCAAAATCCAATGACCGACTTGTAGCGAAAAGTCGCCGCTGTCCCGGATTTTGAAGAAGGGTCCCCAGAAGGGGTCAAGGTCGTAGAACCCGGGATGCACAGCATGGGCATGAAGGTCGATCAGCATGATTCCTCAATCCTCATTTATCCGGCCTCTCTAGGGGCCTGAACAGTTTGCGCTCCCACGGTTCGGTCCCGCAAGAAGCTCGAGTTCGACTCTAGTGGCCGTCTTAGAGAGGTGGTTACCGATAAACGAAAGCGCGTTCAATATTTAATTGATGTGTTCGTATATCGGAACACCTGTCCGAAGCGCTCAGTGGCTAGTAGGGCACACTGCATTGATGTCCTTGCGACCTAACGCCCAAGCACAGAGAGGCTGATTCGCTGGGGTTGCGATAATCCTGCAGCAGCGATTCAACGAGGCAAACGAGCAGGAGTTCGTCATGCTGATCCCGCTTCGCAACGACTTTGATGCGCCCATGGCGAGGGCCTCTGCCCGGAATCGAAGGATGACGCGCAGGCGCGGCGTTTGCTGGCCCTGGCAGCAGTTATGAGGCAGCGAGCCGCACCGACGCAGCATGGATCGGCAGGGTCACGCTATAAGATAGATCGTGCGCGACTGGGTGCTGAAGTTCAATGCAGCCGGCGCCGATGGATTGGTCGACCGGAAGGCGCCGGAACCGACCGCGCGCCCGGATGGCGCGCGCCGCACTCGTCGAGACGGTGGAGCGAGGCCCGATCCCAGCGGTCCATGGTATCGTATGGTGGCAGGTCACCGATCTGGTTCAGTGGATCTGGGATGAATTCTCAGTAACGGTTTCCAAGCAAACATTGAGCCGCGAACTGCGGGCGCTGGGCTGTCGCAAGCTTTTCGCCGGGCCTAAACGCCGCGCCCAGGACCCCGAGGCGATTGAAGCTTTCCAAGAGATGCTTTTGCGCCGAGTTGGATGAAGTCAGAGCGAGTCTCCCGCACGGAAAACCGATAGAAATCTGGTTCGCGGACGAAGCGCGGGTCGGGCAAAAGAACAAGATCACTCGGCGTTGTGCGAAGCGCGGAACATGGTCGTCGGCGCCGCGTGATCAGCGCACGAGTCAGCCTATATCTTCGGCGCGGTATGCCTGCAGAAAGACAGGCTGCCGGGCTCGTCCTGCCATTCTGTACACTAACACGATGGTCTGCACCTGGCCGAAATCTCCGTCATGGTCGCTCCAGAGGCTCACGCCGTTGTGCTCATGGGCCAAGCCGGGTGGCATCTCACACCCAACTCGAGATTCCCGCCAATATCTCCGTCATTCCAATCCCGTCGAAGAGCCCGAACTCATCGGCAAACTCGCATTCAACCCGTAGGAAGAACAACGGGGGACGTCCTTACGGTCGGATCAATGAGCGGCGTTCACGAGAGCGATCTGTAACGCTGAATAGGGGCGGCGACCACGCAGCGCTGCGACGAGCCCGACTATCGAAACCGGCCCCCCCACCATCATAAGAGCCCAGCCGATAGCGCGTTCGTCACGGAAGAGCAGATCTGTGAGTAAAGCTACGACTGTTGGTGCAACCGCGATTCCAGAGAGAGTTGCAATCAGAAGATAGGCGGCAATGATCTGTCCGCGCATTCGGTTTGGTACGATTTCCTGCACCATCACCGCGACGCTACTCAGTCCGAAAACCATCGCACTCAGCATGAGAGCGAACAAACCGATGCTGAGCACCTCGCTAGGCACGACAGTCCATAGAAAAGAGGTCGGCAGGACAACGAGACATGCAATGACCATTACTCGCAATCGCGCTGCAGCCAATCCGCGGGCTGCCATAGCGTCGCTGATGAACCCCGAACTAAGCGTCCCGACGACGCCGGATGCGGTCACGATGCCGCCCAGCATGACACCGATCTCCGCGGCGCCCAACCCAAAGCGTCGTTCGTAGAAGGCTGGCGCCCAATTCAATGCGCTATAACCGGCGATCGCGAGCGTCGATGGACAAATGAAAATCGGTAGAAGCGCTTTGAAGTTTTGCCGCACATAGCCGATGATTTCACGAAGCCCTCCCGAGTCCTTATCGCGCTTGTCGCCCTGGTCTCTCCTCACCGGCTCGCGAACAAGTAAAAGCAAGAGCACAAGTGGAATACCGGGTAAGCCGGCCAGTAAGAAGGAGATCCGCCAAGGCTCCAGATGGCCAACCGCCGGCAACGTAGCACCTGAAACCGGCACCTCTCGCAGGATTAATCCAGCGAGCAACAATGAAGCCCCTTGACCCACCGCCAGAGAAAGGTAATATACCGCCATCGCCCGTCCTCGGCGTTGTGAGGGTACGTAATCAGCAATGATGGAATAGGCCGCCGGCGCCAGAATGGCTTCACCCACGCCGACACCCATACGCGCCAGGAACAATTGAGCGTAAGTGCCAGCGAAGCCGGCGAAGATTGTCATTGCGCTCCAAACCACCACACCAGCAATGATCAGGTTACGCCGGTGGGTCTGATCTACAAGCTTGCCAAACGGCAACCCCATAATGGCGTAAACGAACGCGAATGCATAACCCTGAAGAAGACTAAAGGCTGTGTCATTGATTGAAAATTCCGCTTTAATTGGCTTGACCAGTAGCGCTGGCAACTGCCGATCGAGTTGCGAGAAGAGGGTTACAGTGAATAGGATGGCAACAACCATCCAAGCAATAGCAATCGAAGGATAGGGTGCGCTCTTTTCTTCCTTGGACGAAGTCATCATCTCATCCTTTTGCAACACCCCCCGTTTCGCCGTTTTTCTTGTAGGCTTCGGCAATGAGATTCCCCCGAAAAATTCGCGCCATTCGCGAGGATTTAAGCCACCGCTATGCCCATCCGGTCAACCCCGGCCCAATCGGCAGCCCCCACCTGACACTCTCTTTCCGATGGCGCCTTCTGGACGCGCGCTTGGCATGGCCCAGTTTATATCGGGCTATGTCGATCCTAATCATCCCGGGCACGCGGCGGCACGTTCTGGCTCCGATCCTGTTTAGGTAGTTGAGCATTGTATTCACAGCTCGTGCGGACCACCGACCGTAAATCAGAGGGTGCGTGCTATAATCTCCTTCATTACCTCAGATGTGCCGGCATAGATGCGTGCTACACGGGCATCCACCCATGCCCGGGCAATTTTATACTCGCTCATGAATCCGTAGCCGCCGTGCAGCTGGAGAAAATCGTCGAGTAACCGATTCTGCATCTCTGCTCCCAGCAGTTTTGCCATTGCCGCCTTTTCGGGCGCCAGGTTGCCGGCCAGGATCTCGCCCAGGCACTCGTCGATGAAAGCCCGCAACATAGTCGCCTCCGCCTTGGCGCGCGCCAGCGAGAAACGCGTGTTCTGGTAGTCGAGCACTGGCTGGCCGAATATCTTGCGCTCCCGCGTATAGTCGATCGTTTCCTGCAAGAGCGTCTCGATCGAGGCGGCGGCACGGATGCCTATGATCATCCGCTCCCATGCTAACTGATGGGACAGGTAGCGAAAACCCCTTCCCTCATCCCCCAGCCTGTTTTTCTCTGGGACGCGCACTTCGTCGAAGAACAACTCAGACGTATCCTGCCCCTTGAGGCCGATCTTCTCGAGCTTGCGGCCTTTCGTAAAACCTTCCATTCCGTCCTCGACGCACAGTAGCGTCAGATCGCGACTTTGGGGATCAACCTTGCCCACCACGACCACCACCCCGGAGTTGATGCCGTTGGTGATGAAGGCCTTGGCGCCATTGACCACATAATGATCGCCATCCCTTCGAAAGAACGTTCGTATGCTGCGCAGGTCGCTTCCCATCCCTGGCTCTGTCATAGCAATCGCGCCAACGAGCGCGCCCGCGGCCATTTGCGGCAGCCACCTACGTTTTTGCTCCTCGGAACCGTAAGCGACGAAATAATTGCTGACGATTTCGCTATGGGTGGTGAAGCCTAGCGCGGTGGCGTTCGCACGCGCCAACTCCTCGATCAGCACGGCGGAATGCCCATAATCGCCGCCGCCACCGCCATAGACCTCCGGGGTCATCACGCAGAGCAGACCCTGTCGCCCCGCTTCCAGCCAAACGCTCTTGGGAACGATGCCTTCATGTTCCCACTGCGAGTGAAACGGCACGACTTGCGTGTTAATAAAACGGCGAACCTGATCCCGAAAAAGTTCGTGATCATCTCTCAATATGGTGCGCATTCTGATCTCTAGTCCGCAACGTGAACGAGGCGGCATCGCAGCTCGATGCCGAAGGTGGTTACCCACGTGGAACCGAACTTCCGTCCAGGCGGCGTCAAAGGCTTCAAGATAGCGCCTCGATGATTGTGGCGGTGCCCTGCCCGCCTGCACAGCAGATCGCTTGCAAGCCATAGCGTGCCCCGCGGCGTTGTAGCTCGTATAACAAGCTCGTCATGATTCGCGCGCCGGTTGCCCCGAGAGGATGACCGAGTGAAATGGCGCCGCCATTGACGTTGAGCCGCTCATGATCCAGGCCCATTTCTGTCATCCACATCATTGGCACTGGAGCGAACGCTTCGTTCACCTCGAACAAGTCGACGTCGTCGGTGGTCAAACCGGCCTTTGCAAGCGCCTTGCGGCTTGCCTTGACTGGACCAGTAAGCATTAGGGTGGGATCGGAACCAATTGCTGCCATCGACACGATCCTGGCGCGCGGGCGCACGCCCATACGCTTGACCGCCTGTTTCGACATCAACAGCAAGGCTGCCGCCCCGTCGGCGATCTGCGAGGAATTACCTGCAGTTATCTTCCCGTCTTGGCGGAACGCGGGTTTCAATCCGGAAAGCCGCTCCCTGCTGGTGTCGCGACGGATCGTCTCGTCGGCATCGACCACCCCGCCGGGTATCTCGTACGATCGTTCCTGATAGATGCTCGTGTCGATCGGAACGATCTCTCTGGCGAAGAAACCAGCATCGGCAGCGGCTGCCGCGCGCCGGTGGCTCTCGATAGCATAATCGTCTATCATTTCCCGATTGAAGGACCATCGCTCTGCCACGCGCTCTGCAGATTCGCCTTGGCTCGTCATCTCATACTGATCGGTGAGCATGAAGCCGAATGGCTCACCGTGGAGCGAGCGGTTGCTTCCCATCGGCACGCGGCTCATGCTCTCCGCTCCGCCGGCGATGACGACATCGTACACGCCTGCCGCTATTTCAGCCGCCGCGGTCTGCACAGCCGCTTCGCCGGACCCGCACTTTCGATCCACCGTCATTCCTGGAATCGATTCCGACCACCCCGCGCTCAGCAGACCGGTCCGCGCGACATTGGTGGATTGCTCGCCAACCTGCGTGACGCAGCCAAACACCACGTCCTCCACGTCTGTCGGCTTTATGCCCGACCGCTTAACCAGCTCCGTTAACAAAGCGGCCGTCAGATGATCCGCGCGGACACCCGACAATGATCCGCGAAAGCGGCCGATCGGAGTGCGCACCGCTTCGATGACGAATACCTCGCTCAAATCTCGCTCCCTCGCATGCCCGAACCCGGGACGCGCTGTCCGTTTTCGTATCGATAAATGCCGTGTCCGCTCTTCCGGCCGAGCCTGCCGGCAGCTACCATCTTGATGATCAATGGGTGGGGCCGGAAGCGATCTCCGAGCGTCTGGTGAAGGTAGCGCAAGACTGCGAGCCGCGTGTCCCAGCCGGTAAGGTCTCCCGTTTCAAGCGGGCCCATCGGATGATTGAAGCCGAGGCGTAGCGCGGTATCGATGTCTTCGGCGGTGGCAGTGCCTTCTGCCAGCATCTGCATTGCCTCATTTCCCAGCAGCACGGACATACGACTGGTCGTCAGTCCAGGCGCTTCGTTGACCACGATCGACTGCTTACCGATCGCGTGGGCATAAGCTCGCGTCCGTTCCACCACGTTCTTACGCGTCGCGAGACCAAGCACAATCTCCACGAGTTTCATCTTAGGGACTGGATTGAAGAAGTGCATGCCGACCAGTCTGCTGGGATCGGCGGAGGCGGTTGCGATCTCGGTTACGCTCAATGCCGAAGTGTTCGTAGCGATGATCGCGTCCGTCGGCAGTCTGGCGTCGGCTTCGCGTATGATATCCTGCTTCAGCGCCAGTCGTTCCGTTGCCGTCTCGACCAACAGCGCGGCCCCTTCCGCGCTTGCAGCCAGGGCAGTCGAAACGGTCATACAAAATCGCGCGTTGCTAGCTTGCGTGGGACTCGTCTTACCCAGCCGCACACCGGTTTCGATGCTGTCGTTGATGCTCTTCATTGCACGGTCGAGAATATCGTCGCACGTATCGACGAGGACGGTCTCAAAATTGGCAAGAGCAAAGATTTGGGCAATGCCCGAGCCCATCAGACCAGCCCCGACGACCACTATCTTTTCGGGCATCCGATTTCCTTCATCTTATCAGTTCAACCTAATGCGCCCGGTTGGGAATGTATCGCAAAGCTCTCCAGTAACACCACCACAGGCGAGAACATGGGATGCGCACACATCAGCTCCGTTTCCGCTATCGCGATTAAGCCTTCGAATATCCGTCGATGTAGTTCACGAAGAATTCGTGCCAGCGCATGGGTGGGAACTTTCGCGTCTCGCCTGCGGCGATGGTGCCCGGCACAGGCTCGTTCACCGAATCGTCATTAGGATCGATGAAGACGGGCATGGAAATTCGCTCGGACGTTGGTTGGAGAACACGGTGCGGGGTCGCCAGAAAACGGCCGTTCGTCCGATGATTCAGCCATTCACCGGTGTTCACGATTATCGCATCGGGTTCAAACGCGACGTCAATCCAGTTGTCGTCCGGCGTGCGAACCTGAAGCCCCGGGACCGAAGAAATTGGCAGCAGTGTGAGGAAACTATGATCGCTATGCGCCGTCGTGCCCATTACCATTTCATCCGCCGCCTCTTGCGGAGAATAGTAGTTACATCTGGAATACCATTCCGCGTCAACAAAGTCCTGATCGAAATAGTCTTCTGGAAGTCCAAGGGCGAGAGCATAGACCTGCACCAATTTCAGACCAAGCTCGACCATGGCTTGATGATATCTGTTCATCGTTGGTCTGAAATCGGGCAAAAGCTCGGGGTTGGGCCATTTATTTTGGGAGCGATGCCTTAGGTTTTGAAGAACCTTTGGATCGTCATCCTCTCGATCGCGCAGAAATGCCCAGCCCGAAAGGGTCGATCTCTTTTTCCGCTCGCCCTCATAGCCCGGGCGAGTGTTGGACACCGAATTAGGCGGCCAATAGCCCTGCATATGCCCTTCCTTTAGGCTACGCTGCTTTTCTTCCTCAGGAAGCATGAACGCCAGACGGCTTTGCTCCTCTGCCGCATCGATCAAGGCGCGCGGTATGCCGTGATTGACGATCGAATAGAAGCCGAGGGTCTCTTGGATTCTTCGGATGTCCGCAGCCAGCTGCTCCTTCGCGCCGTCGACTTTGGCGAGAAAAGGCCCTAGATTCAGTTTGGGTAATGTGACCCCGTCCTCAAGTGCCGCCGCCACTGATGCTTGCACCTTTGGCAACTTTTCCGTCACGACTTGCGGCATAATGTGTTCACCTGCTTTTCTATGATTCGCAACACCTTGGCGGGTAGCGCTTCCGATTTTCAGATCCAGTAGCACGTACGTATATACGAATCAAGTTCAGTTATACGTGCCTGCCATGCGCTTTCGATGGAGCATTTTTTAAAAATCGACTGAATGTACTACGCCGCCAGCTAGGCAATGCGCCGCGTGGGAAACGCAGTCGCGGGATCGGGTAACGCTCCGGTCGTGCGCATCTTGATCACGGCCCGACCGATGCCGGGATCGACGCCGACGGGCCAACGCCGATTCAGGGGATCCTGTATCTGAACGGACATCGGGCCAATCTTTTCGATCTCGATTGTGGCCGTCTCGCCGCCCTGGAGCGGACCCAGACCCTGATGGTTAGTCCCGCATGCGATCACGTCGCCCGGCTCCAGCGTCAGTATCTGCGAAGCCCAGGAAATGAGTTCTGGGACGCTATGCTCCATATCATCGGTATTATAATCCTGCCGCGGGGCACCATCGACCGAAAGCCTGACGCGAAGCTTTTGCGGGTCGCTAATTTCGTCAGCAGTCGTGATCCATGGCCCGAAAGGACAAAACGTGTCAGCTGATTTATCGATAAGGTCTAGGCCACGACCCAGCCCCCGCGCCGAGACATCGATCACCGAACTATACCCGAAGACGTGCTCCATCGCGCTTTCCACCGGTATCGCCTTACCGCCCTTTCCGATGATGACGGCAAGCTCCGCTTCATGCTGGAAGATAAAAGCATCATCCGATGTGAGTTGGACCGTACCGCCAGGATCGAGGATGGAAGACGGCAGCTTCACGAACATATTCAGCGGGAGCGCTGGGGTATCCGTGCCTTCGAAATAATTGCCTTGTGCAAAGAGCATCTTGTTCGGGCTAGGGACAGGCGCACGAAGTTGGACCAAAGATAGGGCATGCGTGGGTCCAGTGCACGCTTCGATTGCTGGTCGAAGTGCGTCGAACTGCGCGATGATCGCGAGCATGCGATCCTCCGGCAGTTCGTTCATGATCGTTGCCCCTACCACATCGCTCAGATCAACCAGCACTTCATCCCTGATCAGTGCGGGGAGAAAAGTATCGTACAATCCGATCTTCATCACTCGCTCTCCTGATTGAGCTGCGAAACCGATACGGCGCCGAACGGGATCGGGGTGCCATCACGCCGCGCCTGTCGCGCAGCTTCCGCGAGGCCGGCGTCCACGCCGCACGGCCACCGCCGCGTTAGCGGATCATGGACGCGGGCATTGAGTTGCCCGATCCCTTCAATTGTGAGCGCAAGGGCGTCCCCGCCCTGCACCGGCCCCACCCCTCGATAACAGGCGCCAGTCAGAATCACGTCTCCGGGCTCGAGCGTTGAGAGACGCGAGGCGAAAGAGATCAGATCCGGAACAGGATGTAGTGCCTCGGATATTCTAAAATCCTCACGTAGTTCGCCATTGACGTGCAGGGTCAGGCGCAAAGCGGTCACATCGCCAATCTCATCCCGAGAGACAATCCACGGCCCGAGCGGCGTGAACGTGTCAAAACTGTCCGTGTTGATCCCCATGCCGAAGCCAAGCCCGCGAGCGTTGATGTTGATCGCACAGGTGAAGCCAAAAACGTGATCCATCGCCCGACTGGCGGGAATATTCTTACCGCCGGTGCCAATCACAACAGCGAGTTGCGCCTCATGGTGAAACACCACCGCCTTCACGTCTGGCAATATCACTGTCCCGTCCGGCTCCAGAACGGAGGATGGAAGTTTCATGGCGATACTGATTGGGCCGGCTACCGCATCGACTCCTTCACCAAAATTGGAAAGCGCGACCAGAATCTTGCCCGGACGCTCCAACGGTGCCCCGGGTGGCGACTGCAATAGTGGTACGCCGGCACGAGACAGGGCCGGTTCCAAATTGAGTCCGCCAGAATTTAACGCTCCGATCAACGCCGGCATCCGGCGTCTGGGTGCCACACCCATGATGGCCTCTCCGACGAAATCACTCACATCAATTACCTGATCGCCAGCAACAATCGCAGGCTGGCAGCTTCCAATCGTCGTCACTCTCATGCGGATCCATCCTCGATCGCCTTGACTGCCAGGCATATCATCCACATATAGGTCCGACAACTATGTATCTGAACGACGCTAATTCGCTCCAGCGAGTAGGCCCGGATCATGTTCTCCTGTTATGCGAAGGCTTGAGATTAACGGGCGGTTTTGCCCTTGAAAGAATCGTCATTCATAATGTAATATGCTCGTTCGCATATTAGAACGAATCAATGGCGGTCAGCTACATCTTTTAGGTGGCAGGCGCCTAAACAATTTTGAACATTTTGGGGGAAGGTTCTATGGGTGACTTCACGGGAAAAAACGCGCTCATCACCGGTTCGTCTCAGGGGATTGGATTGGCCATCGCCAGGACTCTCTCGGCACGAGGCGCGGCGGTGGTGCTAAACTACCCGAACGAAGCCGATAGAGGCAATGCCGACGGCGCAGCGGCGGCCCTACGCACGAACGGTGGTCGGGCGGTCGCCGTGATGGCCGACATCACCAAGCAGACCGATATCGTTCATCTGTTCGACAAGGCTGAGGAGGCACATGGTCGGCTCGACATCGTCGTCGCCAATGCGGGCGGCAACGTTCGGCATGCTACACTGGAGCAATCGACCGAGGAGCTTTGGGATGCCGTGAACGCACTCAACGCTCGATCTACTTATTTCATCTTTCAGCAGGCAGCGCGAAGACTGAACGACAACGGCCGCATCATCGGCATGTCGTCCTCCACGACGCGGGTTCCCTACGCCGGGACCGCGATCTATGCCGGTGCCAAAGCTGCAATCGAGCAATATTGCAGGACAATTTCTAAGGAGGTCGGGCATCGAGGGATCACCGTAAATAGTGTCGCTCCCGGCATGACGGACACCGAAGGCCTTCGCGCCTCTACCGTGCCTGCGGAACGATATGATCTCGTCAAGAGCATGACTCCGCTGGGCCGTGTCGGTGGAGCGCAAGACGTCGCGGACGCCGTGGTGATGCTTCTCGGTGCCGACGCCCACTGGATCACCGGGCAGCATGTGAATGCCGGCGGCGGGGCATTCCACTAGCACGCGACGACGCCGACGTGCACGGACAGAAGGATGGACGATGTCTGTTGACCAGGATGCTGTTTGGCTGATCACCGGATGCTCGACGGGCTTTGGGCGGGAACTCGCCCGGGAGGTTCTCAGCCGCGGATGGCGTGTTGCCGTGACCGCACGTAACACATCGCAGATTGCCGATCTCGTTAAGAGCTACGAGGATCGGACAATGGCGCTGCCGCTTGATGTCGCGGATGAGACCCAGCGCGAATCGGCCATACGCGCGATAGAAGCGCGGTTTGGGCGGATTGACGTGCTCGTGAACAATGCGGGTCTCGGCTATTTCGCGTCCGTCGAGGAATCGGATCTCGACGATTGCCGGGCTCTCTTTGAGGTCAACTTCTTCGCTACGGCCGCGCTGATCCAGCGCGTACTACCGGGAATGAGAGATCGCCGGCGTGGCGCGATCATTAACATCGGCTCGATCGCGGGACTCGCGCCCTTTCCAGCGCTTGGCTTCTACGCAGCGAGCAAGCACGCGGTTGAGGGCTTGACCCATGTGCTGCGCCAGGAGGTCGCTACACTCGGGATCGATGTCATGTGCGTTGAGCCAGGTGGTTTCCGAACAGAATTCTCGAACCGCCCGCTGAACGGAAAGCACACCGAAATCGCAGATTATGCGCAGACGACGGGTCGAGTGATGAATAACGCGCTCTCCGGCAAGCGAGATCAGCAAGGCGATCCGATGCGGGGAGCAAGAGCAATCGTGGATGCCGTGACTTGCGGAGCACCGCCTCGACACCTCCTGCTCGGCGCCCAATGCTACAACGCCGTCAGCCGCGTCACTACAGAGCTGGTTACGGAAATGGAGCTCTGGCGCGAGGCGAGCCTCGCGGCGGATTTCCCAACGAGCAAGTTACCGCCGATCGCGGTGGACCAGCCCAAATAACGAGGGATCAATCATGCCATCCTACCTAATGCTAGTATATTCCCGCGCCAAGCCCGGCCAGGAGGCGGCTTATAATGACTGGTATAGCAATCAACATGTTCCCGACGTGCTATCGGTTCCGGGTTTCGTCGCTGCACAGCGTTTCGAAATTGAGGGCTTGGCGGACGACGCATCGGGGCGACAATATCTAGCGATCTACGAGATAGACGGAATAACGTTAGAGGAGGCGCAGACGAAGCTCGCGGCAGCCGTTCAATCAGGCCAGGTAACGTTATCCGAAACGCTAGATCTGCCGAATGTTTCTCGTGTGCTGCTCCGGCCGATGACAGAGCGTATAACGCCGACGGCGTGAACACGCCAACCGTTCCCTCGGATCACCGGCCGCAGAATACCGCCTTTCGCTTCTCGATAAATGCCTCGGCGGCCTCCCTACGATCCTCGGAGGGCGCCAACTGGGCAAACAGGTCCATTTCCATCGCGAGCCCAGCCTGCAGCTCCATGTCCGGCGCTCGGCGGATGGCGCGCTTGGCAGCCGCCAGAGCGAGCGGTGGCTTGGCGGCGACCCTGTCGGCCAGCGCCATTGCCTCTTCGATGAGCGTCTCTGTCGAGCGTGCGAGACGCGTGACCAAGCCGATATTAAAGGCGGTCTGAGACGATAGACGGTCCGCTGTAAGAATCAGATCCAGCGCTCGGCCAGTGCCGATCAACCTTCCTATTCGCTGCGTCCCGCCGCCTCCGGGAATCAGGCCCAGATCGACCTCGGGCAGGGCGAACCTGGCATCTGGAGAAGCGATTCGAATATCACATGCCAGCGCGAGTTCCATTCCGCCGCCCATGCACGCACCATGGATTGCCGCGATTACCGGTTTCGTGACCTGCTCCGGCGCCTCGATCCAGCGCGAAGCCTCCATCCGCCTACGAACTTCGATCGCGCTTTCCGGCGGCCTTGTTTCCTTGACGTCCGCGCCAGCGCAAAAACCCCGCTCGCCCTCTCCTCGGATCAATATGGCCCCGATCTCAGGATCAGCATCGAGCAGATGCAGGGCGCGTGGAATGTCGCGGCGCATGGCGTCATTGATGGCATTGATTTGTCCGGGACGGTTGAGTGCAACCCAACCCGTCCGGCCGACCTTTCCGATCTGCACGACCTCGCTCACAAATTTCATGTTTATCTTTCGGCTTTCGGGGCGCGGCGGCGCGATCCAGCAAAGGAAGGACTCGCCCGCATAATCGCGCTCATATGAAGGAAGCTTCGATTGTACCAAGGGTGGCGAACGTGGCGCGCCAACGCTCGCCGCCGCCCACAGGGGCAGGACGCAAACAAGAGCCTGACAGAACGGTATGGCCGGACTCGATCGCCGCTCCGAACTTCGCCAGATTATGTGCCAACCAGACGATGCTGTCGATCTGGTCATCAACGGCATCTCGCGAAAGCCCGCGCTGGGCTACCTCGCCATCGCGTTCAGCGATCACCTCGATGGCTCCCAGGTCGCATTCCGATCGAAACGGTATCGCCTCACCGATTACATATCCCCATTGTGAGACGTTATCGGACACGAGTTGCGCGAGATCGAGACCAGGGACGCGGCTGACGGTCGCGATCTCAAACGCCGGCGCGATACTGTCGACGGCGGTCAGCACGTCCGCGCGCGTCACATCCGGTCCGGCCAATCGCTCTTTGAAGATGAACGCAACCTCGCACTCGATTACGGCCGAGCCTGGCAGGCGTGCCAGTTCGAATTCATGACCCCCATCATATCGGCCGCTCTCCAGCAGGAAGCCGCCAAATGGTTCGTTCGTCGCGAACAATTCGCGTGCCGCGTCTGAATTGCCGCCGATCTTCCAGCCTGCGATCTTTTCCTCGCGTGCGACGAGGCGCCGCAGGATATCGAATTGAACGTGATAGGCCTGATCAAGGTCAAGCTTACCGCGCACAGCCTCGGTCGGACGCACACCCCGCTCAAGGTCCACCCAAACAGCTTCGACCGCCTCTTGGACGTCCATGTGTTTTCCTTTCAGCTTCTAGCAGCGGCCGTCCGCTATGGTGTGGTGGTTGCTTCGACGCGGGTTTCGCGATCTAGGAGGCAGTTCGCCGCGATGCGGTCCCATGTCTGCGGTGTCACGCCACGGTCACGGAGCAGCTTCTTTTGGATCTTCTCGGACGCCGTGCGGGGAAGACTATCGAGCGTTTCAACATAACGCGGCACCATAAAATAGGGCAACCGTTCGTCACACCAGGCGATCAATTGTGTCGGATCGAAATCGGCGCCCTGGCGTATAATCACGCAAACCTTGACCTCGTCCTCGCCGCCGACTTCCTGGGCGGGGGCCGCAACCACCGCGCATTCCTCGATGTCCGGGTGAGCGCGAACCACCGATTCGACTTCGAAAGAGGATATGTTCTCGCCGCGACGGCGTAACGCATCCTTCACGCGATCAACGAAATAATACCATCCGCCGGCATCGCAGCGCATCGCATCCCCGGTATGGAACCACAGATTCCGCCAAGCTTTCACAGTCTCCTCGGGCATGCCGGCGTACCCCGAACAGATGATATTGGGCACCTTTGGCCGCACCAGCAATTCGCCTACGCACCCCGCGGCTACTGGCTCGTCGGTCTCGGAATCGGCGAGCATGACATCGAACCATTGATCGACGAGCACACCGACCGCTCCTTCCGGGACCTCCGCGCCGGGCGGCGTTACGAAGGGTAGCGAAATCTCGGTCTGTCCGAACGCGTTCACGAAGTCGACATTGCCGAATCGATCCCTGAAGATGGACTCTAGGTCAGGCGCCAGGGGGGCAGCATAAACACATCGCAGATGGTTGTTACGATCGTTCGGGCCTTCGGGCTGGGCGCAGATGAAGCTCATTGTCGCACCGAGGGTATTGGTCACAGTGGCGCCGGAGGCTCGCACCCGACGCGACCAGTCCGAGGCAGAGAAACGGGGATATACCACGCATCGCGCCCCGGGGATCAGGGCGGCATACACGCTCAGTATCTGCGCGTTGCCATGGATAAGCGGGAAGCTGGTCATATAAACGTCGTCATGCGTGAGCCGCGTCATTTGCGCGCACTCCTCCGCGAAAAAATACATCTGCGCGTGGGACATCAGCACGCCTTTGGAGGGCCCGGTGGTCCCGGAGGTGAACAGAATCGTAGAGAGATCCTGGGAGGCCACATTAGAAACCACCGGCTCGGGATCTCCCGCAAGCAGTTCCTCGAATGAGGTTGCCCCGTGCGGCGCGACATCGGCTTCCTCATCCATCGGAACGACGATCGTTTCATAACAATCACGGGTGACCGTCACCTCGTCGATGCGGAGACTGAGTTCGCGCGTCGTTAGAATTAGTTTCGGCTCGGTAATGGCGAGTTGATGCCGCAGAAAATCGCCTTTACTTGTATCCCCGATTGGAACTTCGATTGCCCCAAGCTTGGCGATTGCGAACCATATCGGCACGAAATATCTGCAATTGGGCAGGAAAAGTGCAATGCGATCCCCTTTGGCTATGCCGCGTCTCGCCAAGCTATTGGCGATCCGGTTCGTTAAATGATCTATACCAGCAAATGTCAGCGGCTCTTCCGCGTCAGTCCAAGACAGGAAAGGCGCGTCGGGCCGGATAGCAGCATGATGCGCAAGCACCGCAGGCAACGTCCAGTTCTCTCGCAGGAAATGCGGTTCAAAACGAGGAAATGTGAGCGCGGGGATGGTCTCGCCGGATCGCATGCGATTTCCCAACGGTTGGAGGGTTTTTCCTCCCGCCACAACTGCTTCCACGCCGATATCCTTATTTCACGTTCGTACATACGAACGTTGTACATATATGGCTTCGCCATGGGCGCCGTGTCAACTCCGACGCAACGCAAAGACCATCTATCCCCGGCGCGGGGGATGCGATATCCATGGCACCCCGAGGTGATGTGGATAAGCGAAAAGCAGTGAGCACTCGAAGCGTCAGCAGCAAGACGGACAGCACGTCCAAAGAAGCAGAAGGCATCCCGAACGCGACCGACGGCAACGGAGGCGATGCTCCTCGGGCCGTCTTGCGGATCGTCAATATCCTGAGCTGCATTGCGGACAGCCCGACCGGCGCAACGCTCTCGCTGCTGAGCCGGGAGATGGAGGCGCCCAAGTCCAGCCTTTCGAACCTGCTGCGCGGCCTCGTCAGCGCCGGATATCTTTCGAACTATGGCGGCGTCTATTCGCTAGCGGGCGAGAGTTATCGGCTCGCGGCATCGATCACGCGATCCAGCAGACTGCCTGAGGTCTCACGGGCGGTGATCCGCGGTCTGTGGGAACGCACCGGCGAAACCGCGCTCGTGGGTGTCCTCACGCCCGACGACCGGGTGATGTTCGTCGATCAGGTGGTTTCTTCGCACACGATAGCGGCGCAAATGCAGATCGGCGACGCACGACCGCTCTACGCATCCGCCAGCGGGCGCGCGATGCTGGCGATGCTTCCGCCTGAACGCATCAAGGCTTATCTCGCCAGTGCCAAGCTCGATAAACTCACTAAAGATACGGAAATCCGGCGGTCAACGCTGAAGGAACTTTTGGCCCAGATTCGGCGGCAGGGGTACGCCTTCACTGACAACGAATCGGATTTGGGCCTATCCGGCATTGCCGCGCCGATCCTGAGCAGCTCTGGTTTGCCAGTTGGCAGCGTGGTAGTCGCCGGCCCGTCAGAGCGACTGCGGCCCAAGCTGCAAGAATGGTCGGTTCTCGTACGAGAGGCGGGCGAGGCTCTTTCGCATTTCCGCGGATACTCCTCCCGCAGTCTTTAGGTAGGTACATTTATTATCTGGAATTGACGTGAGCGTCCCGCCCTTCACGATCAACCATCCGTAATCATTGGTCCATTCACCTTCTTGCAGGCGTCATAGCGGCAGAACCCTCCCGCCGAGCGGTTCCAGGCTCTGGCTGTCAATCACCTTATACCGCTTCCGTGGTGGCCTGACTTTGTTGGGGGTTCCCCTGGGTAGGATTCGGTGATTCACAGGCGGGCATGGTGGACGAGGGGCCATGCCGATGCTGATGATCCGGGAGGATCTGACCTGCGGGGAACTGCGCCGTCTGGCGCGCCGCGAGCATGATCCAGGCGTGGGACGACGGATGCTGGCGATCGCGAACGCGCCTGAAGGCATGAGCCGGGCGACGGCGGCGAGGCTCGCCGGAACGAGCATGGCATCGATGGCCTCAGTGACCGCTGGGGCGCCGGTCGCCCAACCGCGGTGAGTGAGGCGCAGCTGGCGGCTGTGAAAGGCGTAATCCTGGAGGCAGCGTGCCGCTCGGGCGATGCGAAGCCTGCCCTCCCTATCGGTCGATGTGGCAGCGCTGATCGAGGAGCGGACCGGGGCGCTACAGCATCTCGGGTGCACATCGGCTGATGAAGACGATTGGGCTCTCCTGTCAGAAGACCCGGCCAAGCCAGCCGAAGGCCGATCCCGCCGCCCGCGAGCGCTTTGAAAAACTCTCCCGCGCCGACTGAAGCGGATCGCCAAGGAGCGGGCGAACGGCCGCACAGTCGAGTTGTGGTTCCAGAACGAGGCTCGCGTCGGACAGGTCGGCCGCACCGGCCGTGTCTGGTACGAGCGCGGCGTCCGACCGCGAGGCCTCAAAGACATGCGCCACGAGGTTGCAGGATCTTCGGAGTGACTGCCCCGGCGCGACACAGGCGTGGCCCTCGTGCTGCCGGAGGCGAGCGTGCCCGCCATGCAAGCGCTTATCGACGAGCTCGCCAGCCAGCTCCCCGCCGATCGGCATGCCGTGCTCGTCATGGACAGGGCGGGCTGGCACATCGCACGCGACCTCGACTGGCCGGACACTGTCACGCCGCTCCACCTGCCGCCCTACTCGCCGCAGCTTGATCCCATCGAGCGCGTCTGGCTCTACCTGCGCGAGCGCTTTCTCAGCCACCGCCTCTTCGACACCATCCTCAACGCATGCTGCGATGCCTGAACGCGCTTCTCGCCGAAAGCCTCGCTCGGCACTCACGCGTGAACGATCATCCTTCATGAAACCGGTATTAATCAGTACATCTGATCACCCTCGACCCTGATGCCGTCAACCAGACCAAATGGAGTTCCGCCCCTCGGATTCCTTCGCCGTCTCGCAACTCGGTGAAGCAGGACAGACAGCGCGTCAAGATCGCCGGCGTTCAACGTCGTACATAACAAGTTTCGCTCGCCTATTGACATATATACGTATATCATTCACATATTTGTAGAAGAGATAATAGGAATCAGGAAGGGATCATGAAGGGTATCGGCGTTGCCAACCCTTTTCGGTTGAGCTCTCGTGCCGGCAGACCGTGAATATCAGTGCGTTTACACGCACCGCATCGGAGATAACTTTCTTAGCCAGGCACGGATGACGGTACACAGTCAACCTTGTGGCGGCCGGATATCGAAAACCCAGCGACGCAAGGCCGCCCTGTAGACTCACACTACAGTCACAGCGGACGCAGTGGAGGCTAAAAATGCCGAATCCGGATTATAATGTGGTCGTAATCGGCGCCGGCTTCACTGGCATTACCGCGGCCCGCGAGCTGCAGCGCAGCGGCCTTGACACCCTGCTTATCGAGGCGCGCGATCGGATCGGCGGCAGGACCCATACGATCGATTTCCACGGCCATCCCCTGGAGATGGGCGGTATGAACGTGCACTGGATCGAGCCCTATATTTGGTCCGAGTTGAACCGCTATGGCATTCCCATCCGGGAGAACGATCCGTTCGACACGTTTATCCTGGTCGATGGCGAGACGCATCGCCGCTATGCCCCGGCGGAAGCGGGCCGCCGCTTCAGGACGATCTTCGAGCGTTTTTTTGAGCCCTTTGATCGCAGCATCATGCCGCGACCGCATGATCCACTGTTTCGGCGCGAAATGGTGGCGGAGGTGGATCGCCTCTCACTGCGCGACCGCTTCGACGCAGTCGAACTCTCGCCGGAGGATAGGAAATGGCTCGGCGGATGGCTAAGCTTCCATGCGGGTGGCCCGATTGAGCATGGGGCGATGGCGTCGCTGCTACGCACGTACGCGCTGGCTAACTGGAACTATGAGACCATGCTCGATATAATGGGTCGCTATCGCATCGTCGGCGGCAGCGCGCGACTCCTCTCGCTGATGCTCGATGACGCGGCTTGCGACATTCGCCTGTCCTTGCCGGTGGCTGCAATTGCGGATGACCACGCCGGCGTGACGGTAACGGCGCGTGACGGAAAGCGTTTCACAGCGTCGGCGGCGGTGGTCGCCGTTCCGGTGAACACCTGGCCGCAGATTGCGTTCAGTCCCGCGCTGGCCGCCCCTCGGGCAGAGGCTGCACAAGCGGGCTTCATGGCCCCCAATGTCACCAAGATCTGGGTGCTCGTGCGTCATGGCGGCAATGAGCGCGTGATGGTCCAGTGGCCCGAAGGCTCCCCGATCTCCGTGCTCCGATCCGATGCGCAGATCGGTGGCGACTTGCTTATGGTAGCGCTCAGTACCGATCCGGAGTTCGATGTCCAGGATCGCGGCGGCGTCGAGCGGATAATTCGCTCTGTCCTCCCCTCTGCGGAAGTGATCGACATGGCAACGACCGCTTGGGGAAACGAAGAGTTCACGCGCGGCGCGATCCCGTGCATGCGGCCAGGGCAACTGAGCCGCTATTACGAGCGTCTTCGTGAGCCGGATGGCAGGCTTTTCTTCGCCGTATCCGACCTGGGGTCCGGATTTACGGGCATAGATGGTGCAATCGAACAAGGTCACACCGCGGCGCGGCATGTGCGGGCTTTCCTCAGCCAAAAATCCGGCCTTAATTCAAATCCTATCGGAGTAGGTTGTCGTTCAGGGCGGGTTCGGCAACCTCTCTAGCTTTAGCTCGGTCGCGGATCCTACACCAGCAACGCAGCGCTTCATGTCTGCATTGCGTCCCTGCAATCTGCGATCGCCGACATAACGCTAAGCTCGTTTCCGCCGGACGTGATGTACATATATCCGTATTTTGGTTTTAATGTTGAACGAATCGCAGGCTCGGTTCAAAGCATTTTCAGTCGACCGCACCTCCTCGCGGATGAGCCGTCGGAAAACGCGTTGAAACAGGATAAGTAGGCTCGCTCGATACTCTTACATGCTTGTGGGAAAGAGAATTTGTCGATAGGATGAGGAAAAGTCCAATGATAAAAGATGCCATCGCGAAAAGATGGCTGGCGGAAGGCCCTGAAAGGACGAAAGTCTCAAGTGTCTCCATGGTGAATCTCAAACATGATTCCGCCGGTAAACTAGGTGCATTATGATAGATAACTTCACAATATGCGTCGGTACCGTCGGTTCTGGCGTCTTCTCCAGTCACGATGGAGGTGTTACTTGGGCACAGGGCGTAATGAAAATGCCTTACCCGCCTTGGGCTCCCTGGATTCAGGTGCGGGCAGTCACGGCTTCGCCGCACCGGCAGGGCATGTTCCTAGCTGGGTCTGATGTGGGACTACACGCCAGCCATGATAACGGGAAGACATGGGAATTCCTGAACACACCGGCTGATCGGCACCAGATCTGGTCGATCACCTTCCATCCGACAGATCCAGACATCATCCTGGTAGGGGTCGCTCCATTCGAAACCGGTGTGAACATCGTTCGCACGGAGGATGGTGGAAAGTCATGGACGATACCAGATCTACCTGCGCCCAACCGCTCGATCGTTGGCGCGACACATATCACATCCATCCTGTTCGATCCGCGAGACTCTGGCATGGTGTGGGCGACATGCGAGCTTGGGGGTCTCTATCAAAGTTCCGATACGGGAAAAACTTGGCGTCAATCCACGGAGAAGCTGGGCGAAAGGGCGTTCGCGGGCGATATCCATTCGGTGTCGGTAACACCGAAAGGTCGGATTTTCGCCACGTCTCCTGAGGGACTTTGGATCAGCGATGACGATGCCTATTCGTTTACGCTGCATCAATTCCCTCCTTTCCCCGAGCCTGAGCCCGCTGGCGCCGCTGACGGCATTACAGCCTATTGCCGGGGAATTGCGCAAAAGAGCGATGATCCCAATGTCATCCTGATCGGAACCGGCGATTATACTCCGGGAAAGATAGGAGCGATCCAACGAAGCGCGAATGGAGGAGATTCCTGGGATCCGGCCGTTCTTTCCCATTCGCCGAATTCCCACTTTTATCATATCGCTACTCATTCCGGCCAACCGGACCTAATGGTTGCTGCAACCTTCTTTGGCTATGTCTATGTTAGCCGGGATGCAGGCCTGACATGGGCCAAACTGCAGAGGGAATTCGGGGAGATCCGTGGCCTTGCCTGGGCGCCCAACTGATGCTTGCCACATGATTTGTGTCGCGATAATCGGAACCGGCGCATGCAACCGGCTTCACCAGACGGGAGACTAGGATGCAGCCCTTCCTCGCCATTGAGCGCGACGGTGCCATTATCATCGCAACATTCAATCGTCCTCAAGAGCGCAACGCGATATCACAGCTGGAGGATATCCGGGATATCCATGATTTTGCGATAACGTTGGCGGCGACCCATCCGTTAAGGCAGTCATCCTGACCGGCAGCGGAAGTGCCTTCTGCGCAGGCGGCCACGTAAAGGACATGCGCGACCGGACCGGAATGTTCTCCGGCTCTCCATTCGAGCTACGCAACCAGTACCGCAGCGGCATGCAGCGGGTTCCGCTTGCCCTTTACGAGCTGGAAGTCCCGGTGATCGCTGCCTTAAATGGCGCCGCGATCGGCGACGGGCTAGACATTGCTTGTATGTGCGACGTGCGGCTGACCGAATTTCAGATCAAGAGATGACCTAGCGGGCGATTGAGCCATGCCGTTCCGCATCCAGCAACTTCGCTACGCCATCGCCGCAGCCGATCATGGCAGTTTCCACCGGGCCGCCGGGTGCTGGAGGTAGAGGAGTCGACGCTGAGCCGCAACATCCTGCGACTGGAGCGAGTGATCAGCGTCAAGCTGTTCATCCGCTCGCGCATCGGGGTGACGATGACGGTCGCGGCCGCCAGTTCATGCCGCGCCGGCGAGCTGGCAGTCGGCTATAACGGGCCGGTCTCCGCGGGCAATTTCCGGGCGACACTATTCGAGTGGCTCGCCACCAAGCCCGAGGTGGACCTCGAAGGTATCGAGGCCGAACGCACGGCGCTGCTGGCAGGGCTTGACGCCGGCGTGATCGACCTTGCCGTGATGCCCGGCGAGGCCAGCTATCAGGGCTGCGCCGCGCGGCTTTCTGGAGGGAGCGCATCCTGGTCGCGCTTCCGGCTTCCCATCCGCTCACCGAAGGTGAGAGCGTGCGATGGACGGACCTGCGCGACGAGACCTTCCTGCTCACCGTCGAAGACCCCGGTCCCGCGATACGCGACATGCTGCTCGGCCATCTCGCGGCGTTCAGCGTGCAGCCGAGAATCAGGATGCGATGCGTCAGCCGCGAGTGGATCATGAGCATCCTGGGCCGCGGGCGCGGCGTCACGATCACCTATGAGGGCACGTCGGACGCACACTATCCCGACGTGGCGCTGCGCGAGGTCCACGGTGCGCATGGGCAGGCGTTGGTCAGCTATTCCGGCTACTGGCGGAAGAACAACGAGAACCCCGCGCTGCGGCGCCTGCTCATCAGCAGTTCGCCGGCATTCGAAACGCCATTGAGTTCTCGAGCAACCCTATCTAGGCCGTGAACCCATAAATTGGCGTCGCTAGAGATGGGATGGAATGCGCCCTTTGGCATGGTATGCCTAGCCGCATGTTGTTCCTCATGACCCTGGTGGCTGCAGCAAGTCTTACTCCGCCTGAGGAACCTTTGGCTGGCTCGCTTCGCGCAGCGATCTGGAATGATTTGCAACTCAACTCCATGATCGGGAATGGTAACTGGCTGGCGTCTCTTTGGTACAATGCAGGGCAGGAAGACGCCAAGGCGCCCGATCTCCACATCCTGAATATTTCATGTGACGGTAGCCGTAAGGGATACCGTTGCACCTTTACGCTGTTACGTGATGGTGGCGTACGGACGGCCTTCAACGAAGCTGCCCCTGACCGGCTCGATTGCAACGCGCATTTCGTGCGCCGAGAGGATTCTGATGAGTGGATGGTGAAGCATCTACCGCCACGCGGTTCTGGGCACAGCCGAACGGACATGCGATGCGAGGCTGTGCCTTCAAGTTGATCCTCAGGCATACGAGCCGCTGATCGCCACCTTTACCAGCGAGCGGAGTTCTGATTCAGCGGCGGCATGAGCCGATATGATCTGACCGATTTTGAGTGGCTCGTGATCGAGCCATTGCTGCCTAACAAATCGCGAGGCGTTCCGCGTGTCGATGATCGTCGCGTATTGAACGGCATCTTCTGGGTGCTGCGATCCGGTGCGCCGTGGCGCGACCTGCCAGAGCGATATGTCCCTACAACCGCTTCGTACGATGGCAACTTCGTACGATGGCAAAAAGCCGGAGTGTGGGACCGAATGATGGATGCCATCGCTGCCGCGCATGATAGCGACATCCAGATGATCGACAGCACTTCCGTTCGCGCCCATCAACAAGCCGCGACGGCAAAAGAGGGGTCGAGATCATTGTCTCGGTCGTTCCCGAGGCGGGTTCACCACCAAAATCCATGCGGTCGTCGACAGGCAAGGCCTTCCAATCCCACTGAGCCCGACCGCTGGGCAAAGCCATGACGGCCAAGCTGCCGACGAACTGCTCGAACATGTAGGTGCCGGAACAATAGTGCTGGCCGACAAGGCATACGATGCCGACCGCATCCGGGCGTCTCTCCGCGAGATAGGCGCATTCGCCAATATTCCGCCCAGTCCAACCGCCGGTCAAAACTGCACTTCAGCACTTGGCTCTACCGCGAGCGGAACCTGATTGAGCGCTTCTTCTCCAAGCTGAAGCACTTCCGCCGGCTCGCCACCCGCTACGACAAACTGGCCGAGAACTTCCTCGCCATGGTCCAGCTCGCCTCAATGCGCCTGTGGCTCCGCGTTTATGAGTCATCGTGTAATTTGTGGCTGCTTCCTCGGGCCGGCTGGGCGTGGCCATCGTCTGCATCGACGCGCGGCAGGCGCATCAGAACCTGAAGGCGATGAAGGCCAACAAGACCGATCCGCACGATGCGGCTGGGCTGGCGCAACTGGCTCGCACCAGCTTCTACAAGGAGGTGCACGTCAAGTCGCCCGCGGCACACGGCGTGCGCTCGGTCATCACTGCGCGCGGGCACCTGGTCGAAGCACGCATCCGATTCGACAACACCCTCCGCAGCCTGTGCGCCACCTTCGGGATCAGGATTGGCGCAGACCAGGGCAAGCGGTTCCTCGCGCGGATGAAGGTGGCCGCTACGTGCCGGGTCTCGGCGAGGCGGTGGCCTCGTTACTTCGTGCGCGCGAACGCCTCGTCGAAGAGGTCGGCCAGATGGATAGTCAGATCAAGGCGATCAGCGTGGCGTCTCCCACCTGCCAGGCCCTAATGAGCATCCCGGGCGTAGGCGTGCAGACCTCGGCCGCGTTCGTCGCCGCCGTCGACGACGCGAGCCGATTCAGGCGATCCCGGATCGCCGGCGCCTACTTCGGCCTCGTCCCGCGTCGACACCAGTCCGGCGAACTCGACTGGACCGGGCGGATCACCAAGCAGGGTGACGGCACGGTCCGCAAGCTCCTCTACGAGGCGGCCAACTCGATCCTGACCCGCACCAAGCAAAGCTTCGCGCTAAAGAGCTGGGCGCTCAGGATCGCGAAGCGGCGTGGGCTGCGGAAGGCTCGGGTAGCACTCGCCCGCCGCCTCGCTGTCATCATGCACGCCATGCTGCGCGACGGCACCTTGTTCGAGGCCAGAGATGCGGTAAGCTCCCCTTCGCCAGCGGTGACGCTCTCGAGCTGACCCGATGGCGGCGTCACGCGAGGGAACGCAGGGTCGGATGATCTGCGAAGGTCGACAGATGGGCTACCAAGCCCGCTTCGAGTCAATGCAATGTCCGACCTTGTGAGACCCCCGATACAGCACCACTGGCGCCTAGCCAGCGAGTGCGGACAGATCCTTGAGACCCTCAAGGGACAGCCGCCGAGCTACTGCAAATTACAGATACGGCCTAATAGGCGCCAGCCATTCTCGGTACGGATCAAGGTCCACTTGTTCGCGGCTACTTTGAACGTTTTAAAGCCCACCGAGACGCCATGACCCGATAGGGGAACCGGTTCCCCGTTCCGCCGGGGTGTGAGCAGTTATAAATAGCTAACGGCCAACGCCAGAGCAATCCCGGCTCATCCCGGGGCGGTGGATGCCCGTCTGTGTGGCTTACTCAATCCGCATAAAGCTCGTCGGTGACTTGGCAATTAAAGCAAAATCCACGCCGGTGGGCCGACGAGCCGGATCCCGGTTAAGGTGGCAGCATCTGCCTGGGCTATCGATGGGGCGTGAAGAACGGCAGGCTGCGTCCTCCGGTCACGGGCATGAGCTTGACACGCACGGGAAGGCCGATCCGCAACTCGGCCAAATCGCAGTCGACGATCTTCGTCAAGATGACGGGGCCCTCGTGCGTTTCGACGAAAGCGACGGCATGTGGCGGCGTCCACGTGCAGGCGATGCCATAGGAATAGATAGTTCCTTGGCCTCGGCTTTCCACCAACTCGATGTCGCTCGAACGGCAAAAGGGGCACAGTGGGCGCGGATGCCAGTGATATTTTTGGCAAGCTATGCAGCGCGGCATCATGAAGCGGCCTTCCGCCGCCGCGGCCCAGAAGGGCCGCATCTCCGGCCACGGAACAACGTAAGGATCGGATTCCCATGCGGCGGCCGAACCGGTATCGACGATCATTGCAGGTTACTCCCGCTCCAAGATGGCTGTGCTGTGAAAATGACCGACGCCGTTGATCAGGCCGGGCCCAGACGCGAGCGCGATCGAGCAGTCCCCTACCTGCACCTTTGGATGAGCCTCACCCCTTAGCTGGCGCACGGCCTCAATCATCTTCGTCATGCCGCCTCGATTCATTGGGTGATTGTTGCACATGCCCCCACCATCGGTATTCCAGGGGAGCCTGCCGACGCCCGAGATCAGGTTTCCATCCATGACGAAGCGACCGCCTTCGCCCTTTTCGCAGAATCCGAGGTCCTCGATCTGCATGATCACCATCGGTGTGAAGTTGTCGTAGATCGAAGCGTACCGGATGTCCGATGGTGTCACCTCGGCCATCGCGAACGCAGGTGGTCCGGATCCGGCTGCGCCGGAATGGACCATGTCGATCATCCCGCCATTGTTGACTTTGTTATACTCACCGAAACCTCGAAGCTTGACCCTCGGCCTGTTCAGGGAGCGGGCGATTTCCGGTTTGGCGATCACCAGCGCGCCACCGCCGTCGGTGATGACGCAGCAGTCGCCACGATGGAGCGGGTCAGACACCATTGGCGAATTCAATACGTCATCCACCGTGAAGACTTGGCGGAGGCGGGCGAGGGGATTGTACTGCGCGTGATGCGACGCGGAAACCTTGACCCAGGCCAGCTGTTCGGACGTGGTGCCGAACTCATGCATGTGGCGCCGCGCATAGTTTGCGTACAGGGTCGAGATCGTCCAATCGAAGTGCTCGTCCCATGGCGCGAACGGGAAGTCCGGCGTGAATGTCTGCCTCTCGGTTCCGATCCGCTGTCCCTCGGCGCGTGGCCGGCCGGCCATGGTAATGAGAGCGACGTTACATTTGCCCATCGCGATCGCCGCCGCCGCATGCCCAACGAAGCCGATCGGCCCACTGCCCCCGAGTTCCCCACCCCCTACGTGGCGTAAATTCAGGTTGAGATAGTCGGCCATGTAGACCGCCGTCCCGCCGGGGGCGTCCACTCCGCAGAAATAGCCATCGACGTCCTCGAATCCGAGGCCTGCGTCCTCGAGCGCCCCGCGGGCACATTCCATGTGCAAGAGCGCGACGGACTTGTCCGGCGCATGCCTTGTCGGATGCTCATATGCCCCAACGACGTAGGCCGCACCTCGAAGATCCATGCAAGCTCCTTTCCAACCGTGGCCACGAAAAGATGAGTCCCATCGTCATCATTACGCACGCACTTATGTGGCCGGTGTACGGATATCTGTCAATCGACTAACAGGGCCATGGGTTGGATGTTCAGCAGTATCAGCCTCGACAATGCTGCTTCTAAGACGAGGCCCGGTCAAAATGCCAGCATCCCCCGTCCGTACGCCAGTCAGAAAGAGCCACGAGCGTACGGTTATCGGAACAGTTACCGGGAGGTAAAAAGATAGCCGCCTTGCCCTCTGCTATTGCCACTGAGGCCGACCTCAGAGGCATCCGGACGCACGGCGTTGCTGCCGGGGTTCAACACCGGGGCAGCCGACCTTGCCATCATGCCGGGTGGGCCGGTTATCAGGAACTTCGTCGCGCGGCCTTATGAAGCGAACGCGTCCTCGTTCCGTCGAAGATCACATGCACCTCTTCGCACAGCTGGCACCCGGAACGGATCCTCATGCAATAGCCGATGATCAGCATCCGGATCATTACTCAGGATCGATCGAGGGGCGCCCCCGTCTCGCTGTAGACGGCCGCAGATGCTCGCGGACTCCGACGGATCAACGACCCGATCGATCGAGCGCAGCAGATGATCCGCCGCACATGCCGCTCATCGCTAAAGCTATTAAACAGCGCTTCCTGCAGCACCGTCCGCTCGTCCATCATCCCTCCGTCTCCACTTGCCCGCAAAAACTGAATCACCTCACCGCCGCTACTTCAAGCCCAAGTTTTCAACGGAATCAACGCTAATCCGACGTTGAACCGCTTTCTCCCCTACGCGCGCATGCAATATTCACTGGCTTCGAGATCGACTGATGGGAACATCGTATGAATTTCTACCGATTTCCCTAGGCAAGGAGAGGAGCGGTGAAGTCAAACTTCACCCTTATTTCTATAATCTCTGCGCTGGTCGTCGGTTTAGGCGCGAGATTTTACCTTACGTCCGGCGCTCGCCCCCCCTAGCCGGGCCCGTGAATATTATTGCCGCCGGAGCGGCTGCGTCCGCGATTGGACGCGAACAGCAGGCTTGTCGGCTCTGTCATGGGTTGGTCGGCGGCAGCTGAAATGTCGGACATGATATTCCCCAAAGGGAAGGTTGGAGCCCAACCCTTCCCGCGCGCAAACGGTTCCTTGAGCGTTGCTGATGCTGCACCTGAAGGCCACAGCGCGGCCTGGTCGCTCGTCGCCCGCGGACGCTGTCGGCCGGAGTAGCACAGGCCACTCCGGCCTCACCTTCAAACGCCGGCGTGAAGCGAATGCTTGAAGTCGCGGATCTCGTCATGACCGGCCTTCACCACCTCATAGGCTTCGGTGATGACGCTCATCGTGGCCGGGCTGATCTCCCGGTCACGAAGTGCGTCCTCAAACTTGTGTTTGATATGATCCTCGCCAGCCTCGACCTGATCGACGACCGCTATGTCACCGCTCGAAATGCTATTGCGCAGATTGAGAAAAATGCGGTGGGCACCGGCTAGCAGCGTGCCGTCGTCCTCCGGCGTCCCGCCAAGTGCTCGCACCCTTCCCTGGAGCTGCACAGTCAGATTCTGCCGTTCGGCACCGCGGCGGTGGAAGATCTCCTGGAAGCGCGCTCCACCGGTCTCCTTGGAGGCCTGCGTATAGCCATCCGCGCTGTCGATGACCGTCTCGATCAGCGAGTTCAGAACCTTGATGTCATGATCGGTGCTCATACAATGTCTCCGCTACAGTATGAGCGTCCAACGCCTCGGATCGCATTTCGGACCACGCGCGACATATCGTTGCAATCGGAAAACCGGCGGAGATGCAAAACGAGAGGATGCCGGCGCGGGAAGTTTCCCACGATTTTTCAGACGGCAGGAGCATGCGTGCCAGCGCGCTCCGCTCAATCGCAATGCTCTTGACGTCGGCTCAGATGCCGCCGCCCGCGCGAACGTAATCGTCACCGACCGGCGACCTATAGCGAAGCACTTGCGCACGAACGCAATCATGGCTTCGAACTCGTCCCGAAACCCTGCACGGTCGATGCCCTGAATCGCGAATGCTATCCACCAACCAGGAGGATGATCGACGATCCATCCTGAGAAGTGGATGCCAAACGCCGGTCGGCATTTCCGTGGCCCTGGTTTCCCCGGAAGAGGGCAGTTAACGTGCAACGAACCCATCCTGAGGTCGCGATCAATCTGGCGCTGGCCGTCATTGCCTCCTCCAATGCTCCCGCTGCTGCTCGACGACAATCTCACCGTCATCGCGGCCAGCACGTCCTTCTACCGCGCCTTTGCACTCGAATCCGGGGCAGTGGTTGGAGCGCCGCTGTTCAAGCTGGGTGCGGGCGAATGGGACGTGCCGCAGCTTCGCTCGCTGCTCAGCGCCACGCTCGCCGGTGTCGCCCGGATCGAGGCCTATGAGATGGACCTCAAGGACAAGGCCGAACCGCGCCGCCTCGTCCTCAACGCGCAAAAGCTCGAATATGACGACGCCGAACAGGACCGCCTGCTCCTGACCATTTCCGGCGTCACCGAGGCGCGGATCAGCGAGAAGCTCAAGGACGATCTGCTGCGTGAGAAGGCGGTCCTGCTCCAGGAGCTTCAGCATCGTGCCGCCAACTGGAAGCTGTAGCCTGCCGGCGACCAGCGCGAAGTCAGAAAGGCCCCGACGATCGGCTTGTGCCGAGGCCACGGGGGAAAGCTGCCGTCGTCGGTCTCACGGTCAACGATGGTCTCCAGACCGAAGGTGACGACATACTCATGCGGATAGGTCATCGTCCCTCGCTGATCGCAGCCGAAGCTGAGCGCGCGATGGCCATGATCGCCCAGATCGGCGGCGAAGCGGCGCATCTGGACAGGCTGCATCGCTGTTACGAACGATATGACCGGATGACCGCGGAGAAGGACGAGCTCCTCACCGGGCCGCCGCTGGAGATTCAGGTCGACGTGTTGAAGCGTCAGGCGTCTATCGACGGGGCGGAGTATCTCGCGCCCAGATCATGCCGCAGCGCGCATGGTGCCTTGCTCGGCAACCCGTCGACCAATCGCATGCCGCTGCCTCGCGACGCCGGCACCTTCAACTGGATCGACCGCGACGGCGTCGAACATCAACTCGACAGCCCGATTCTGATCGAGCGGGAATATATCGCGTTCGCGAAAGAACTGACGGTGATCGCCTCCTCTCCTGGCCCCGGGTCTTCTTCGCCAGGGCAATTTGTTCAGGGTCGAAGCCGATGAGCCACGAACGGCGGCGGACACGGTTGGCGCCGATGTCTCCAGCACCCACCACGCACGGTTCGCAGGCGTAGCCGAGCGCTTCCAGCGCATCGAGCAGCCGGTCAGCGCCGCAAGTTCGCAAGTGAGCGCTGTTCTCAAAAGCGAACCAGCGAGGGCGGCAATCTCCGACCAGACGGACCGCTTCGAGATAGAGCCCCGACCGCTCGCCATCGATCCCGAGCCCTTTGATCTTCGCGACCGAGATGTCCTGGCAGGGCGGGCTGCCGACGATGATGTCGGGGAGAAATCCGAGGTCGGAAACAAGTCGGGCTGCTGTGAGCGCCCGGACGTCTTCGTAGAGGAGGACATGCGGGTTGTTCTCCGCGTAGAGGAGCGAAGCAACCCATCGCGTAGCGCAGGGACTCGAGAAGTTCCCGAGGTGCCATCAACTGCGGCGATCGAGATCCAGGCGCTCTATGCCGACTTCGCCCGTATGGCGGAGGCGATCGCCCGCCGCTCGCTCTATCTTCGCGATTTCGCTCATGCCAGCCACGAGTTCAAGACACCGCTGGCTGGCATACGGGGCGCGATCGAGATTCTCGAGGACCATGGCGACGGCATGAGCGACGCAGATCGCCACCGCTTCCTCTCCAACATCACCGCCGACGCCGATCGCCTGGCGCTGCTCGTCACGCACTTGCTGGAGCTCGCCCGGGCCGACATGGCAGACGGAGCGGAGGGGGGCGCTACTGATTTGGCCCCGGCCCTTCATCACGTCGCCGAAGGCTATCGAGCCGATCAGTTCGCCGTGCTGATAGAGATTGACGAAACCTTGGTCGCCGCGATCTCGCCTACCGTGCTCGTTGCCTTGATCGACAATGCCCGTCAGGCCGGAGCTCAGAAGGTCAGATTGGATCTTCGATCAGACGGAAAGGCTATCACGCTCGGTGTCACCGATGATGGCCCCGGCGTCCCTATTGCTGACCGCGAACGCATCTTCGAGCCCTTCTTCACCCAGCCGCCGTTCCACTGGCGGCACTGGTCTGGGATTGCCGATTGTGCGCTCGCTGCTGTTATCCGCCAGTGGTACGATTGAGCTTGGGGAGACCGAGCTCGGGAGCCGATTCATTCTCCGTCTACGGCTTGGTTCGTAGTTAATTCCTCACTCACTCGAGGTCTGCAATATGGTCACTGGGAGAGTGGCTGTCGTGTGTATGGGGCGGCGGAGAGGAACCTGTCTTCAGCGATATTGGGGACGCCCGGCAGATTATCGGCATGGTGATGGAGCATTACAATGCGGTGAGCGCCGATCTGAATCGCGGGCACGGACGCTATGTGCCGGTGTTCGACATCGATACCCGCCATGACGAGACCCTCTGGGAGCTCTGGATCGAGGCTTCGAGACGGCGATGGCGCTGCGACCGGAGAGCTGGGGTGCCATTGCCGTGGAGGCCGGCGATCCGGCGGAGGCCCTGCTCGGCATGACCACGCTTATCGGCATCGCGATCTGCCGCCCGAGACGGCAGACGCCCTGACCGTCGAGGCCCCTGATCTGATCCCCTTGTGGGTCGAGAGCCTGTGGGCCTGGCGGCTGAAGCGCAGTGAGCCGGCGGGGGTACCGCTCAGGCGAAGCAAGGTCGGCCGCAATGAGCCCTGCCCCTGCGGATTGGGTCGGAAATTCAAGAAGTGAGGAAGTGTCGATCACATCGGCCAATGTCAATGACGGGAAAGCAGTTCCCGACGCGCTGCCCGAGATCCCTGGTGAAGTATTTGCCGATAGTGCTTATCGCGGCAATCACTTTGCAGCCGACCGGATCAACGAGAAGATGGTGGGGCTGGAGCGTCGCAAGAAGGAACTGGAAACCTTCCTCTCGACCGCGACCGAACCCCCGCCCCTGCTCCACCCGGAGATGCGACCTTCTACCGCGCCCGCGTCGGCGAACTGCACATGGCGTTACAGGCTGATGGGGAAGGGCAGCGGCTGGCGGCGACGGAGGCGCTACGCGCGCTCATCGACACCATGGTGCTGACGCCGGAGGACGGTGAGCTGAAGGTCCACGTGTGCGGTGATCTGGCCGGCATCCTGCGGATCGCCACAAACGCGAAAACCCCCGTCGCTAAAAAACCACCTCAGGAATTTCCCGAGACGGTTTGATAGGTTGAGTTGGTTGCGGGGACAGGATTTGAACCTGTGACCTTCAGGTTATGAGCCTGACGAGCTACCGGGCTGCTCCACCCCGCGCCA
>Ga0180221_1000253_pt1 | contig 57243 bp, 47 predicted proteins | sample eDN5th37CKraftMG_FD_151339 | JGI IMG/M metagenome (GOLD analysis project Ga0180221, IMG submission 151339) | Enriched Miracle-Growth compost microbial communities from Emeryville, California, USA - eDNA 5th pass 37_C Kraft MG (version 2) (version 2) ... | reverse complement strand
CTGGGCGAAGGCGAATGGCACATCCCAATCGAGAATTCCAAGACCGGCAAGCCGCACATCGTCTACCTGTCCACCCAGGCGCAAACTCTGTTCAAGGAACTCAAGCCGCTGGCCAGCAGCAGCGACTGGGTGCTGCCGGGGCGTGGCACCCTGGCCAAGCCCTTCGCCAACAATGCGCTGAACCAGGCGCTGAAGGTGTCATTGCAGGGTCAGCAGATCCCCGCTTTCACCATCCACGACCTGCGGCGCACCGCATCGACGTTGCTGCACGAACAGGGCTGGCCTTCGGATGTGGTGGAAAAGGCGCTGAACCACACCATCGGCGGCGTGCGCGGTGTCTACAACCGTGCCGAGTACGCTGAGCAGCGGCGGGAGATGTTGCGGGCGTGGTCGGACTACATCGACGGGCTGGCACCGTCGGCCAATTTGGTGATCGGCGCCGCTTCGGCTTGAGGGTGGCCTTTTCCTTTTCTGGGTAGGGCCGTTGTCCCTTGTGCGCCGTTCCCTTGCCTTTTACTTTGCGTTTTGAAGCTTTTCCGTCGGAGCAGTTGTCAACCAATGGTTGACAACTGCTCCAAGTTCCTAAGGTTTGCAGGGAGAAAACGGCTAACCGAGAAAGTCCTACCTGAGGCCCTATAGCCGAACGTAGGTGACGTTGAATTCCTTGCATTGCCGCTGCTGCTGCAAACGGTTGGCGAAGTTGAACGCATCATTGAGCTCGAAGCGTTGGAATACATCTAGGCCGCGGCTGAGAACGACTTTCCAGCCGTGGTCGGTAGTGATGTCGCGGTCATGTTTGGTGCCGCTTGTATCGTAGGCCCAGGTGAACTGAATGCCGACAGTCGCGCAGGCATCCGCGATTTTCTGCAGATTTTCCGTCTGGCGATCCCCGTTGAATTCGTCTTCGACGGTGACGACATGCACAGCGACTTCATCCTCGGGGCCATGAAGTTTGCTGATGGTTTCCATCAACTCCATCAAGTTGCGGAGCTGGTGGAACATGCGCAAGTAGGGGTCGGTCACGACGATCCGCTTGGCTCCCGCCAGATACGCGCCGAACAAGCTATCAAAGCTCACCCCACGCTGGTTCTCCTGAAAAACCAGGTGCTGCTCTTTCAAGGGGTTGTCAGCGGCCTTTGAGCGAGGTGACAGCTCGGCTACCGACACGCCTTGAGAAGGCTCGACCGCTGCTGAAGCGCCCTGCACACCGGCTGTTGCCTCGGTCGAATCGCCGGGAGCCACACGGCGGTGATATTGGTTCGGGTACTCGTCTTCCTCCAGCGTATGCACCAGGCGCTCCTGCCCAGCAGCATCCGAATAGGCAAAGCGCACTTTTGGATAGGTCGCATCGATGCGCAGCAACTGGTCCTTAACCCGCTTGCGTCCCTCAACGGCGCAACGCAAGACCTCTTCGATTTCGGCGTCATTCGCCTGTCCGTCAGGGAACAAGAGCTTCATCAGTCCTGAGAAGGTCTTGTTGATGCCGTCGCGGTCTCGCGTGGAGATATCGCCACCCAGCGTGAACAACGCCTTGTAGCGGTCCGAGTAATCGTGGCTGCGCAGCGAGCGCAGGATCTCGGCCAGATAGTCGACCACGAACCCATAGCCCGCAGAGAACATCTCTGCACGAATCACGTCTACCTCCCAGCCCGGGATGTAGCTGTGGATGCGATCGAGGAAGGCGGAATCGTGGAATTTCTCAGGCAAGGGATCGAACAGGTCGCTGTGCTTGAGCATGTAGGGTACGGTGTGGTCGGTGTTGCCGACGAACACCATGCTCGCTTCGGCCCCGAGCGTTTCCACGCCACGCGAGAACGACTTGTTGGCCATGTAGTTCTTCATGATGTCCACCAGCGCCTTGTCCACACGCTTTTGCTTGCCGGCGAACTCGTCGAAGGCCACCACGTCCCAGTACCCCACTAGCCCAAGCTTACCGGTGCCGTTGTGGACGAACAGCTTGGGAACCGTGACTTCACCGCCAGAGATCAAGATGCCGTGCGGCGAAAATTCCGAGTACACATGCGACTTGCCCGTGCCTTTGGGCCCCAGTTCGATCAGGTTGTAGTTGCGTTCGCAGAACGGAATCAGGCGAATCAGTTGCAGCAGCTTGTTGCGCTTGCCGAACATCTGCGGGTTGAAGCCGATGCTCTGGATCAGCAGGTCGATCCACTCGTCGGTGCTGAACTGCCGGCGGGCTTCCAGGTAGCCGTCCAGGTCGAAACGGGAGATCTGGATCGGCTTGAGCGTGGCCAGTATCCAGGGCGAGGCGGACTTGTCCTCGGTGTATTCGTATTCCAGATCGGCAATGCACCAGACGCCACCCACCAGCAATTTCTGGTGCGATTTCACCGTGCCGGAGTCGATCAATACCTTTTTGATGCCAAGGTTGGCGAACTCGGCCTCATAGACGTCATCTTTGTCGTTGAGCGACACGCTGATGCGGTCGATCACCTTGTGCCGGCCCTTTTCCTTGATCGTCGAGCGCACCAGGCCCGCTTCGTTGCGGTGCACATAGTGCTTGCGCAGGATCTCCCGGACCGTATCAATGCCAGTCTGGATGGTCGCCGCGTCATTGGTCGCGCAGTACTGCCCCAGCAGGTACTCCAGCACATAGGTAGGCACGATGGCGTTGCCCTTGACGGCTTTCACCAAATCCTTGCGCACCACCAGGCCGGCGAAATGCTGGTTGATCTTGTCATCAAGCTGGGTCATGGCCGGTCTCGCCTAGAAATCGAATTCGCTGGTGAAGGATCGGCGGATGGTGTAACGCACCGCCTTGTACTTGGTGTGATGCGAAGTGCCCTCGATGGGCTCTTCAAGCCGCAACTCCACCTGTTGGTTGTTCGCTGCATCGGCCTTGCGGCTGAGCAGAAGACGTACCGGCAACTCCCGCTCGCGCGGATTGTCTGAGGTGAAATCAAACAACAGCTCATGCTGATCAGAGATCAAATCACCCGCGAGTGTGTACAGGCCTGCACGCAGACGCCGGGGCTGGCGTTTCTCCGTGATGGCTTCACGCTGGTACAGCACCACGGCCAATTGCCCCGTGGTGATGGTCTTGCCCCCATCACCGATGAAATCCACCTCCACGCGGCCTACGTCGCTTTGGCGCTTCTTGTTGATGTGCAGCAGCGGGATCACCACCTCCTGCAAGGTAGCACCGCCATGCACGAACCGGCTGCCGGAACCCTTAAGCCGCAGGCGGTTGATGGATTTCGGGATCTGTACTTCCAACGAGCCATCCAGCCCTAACTGCGCGGGCTGGAAGGTCTTGAAGCCCGCTCCCTCGTGCAGGCCCTTGCCCAGCACGAAGCGCCGGTCGCGATAGAGAATCTGCTCGCCCTCTGGTTCGCTGCTGAGGAAGTCGCTTTCCTGCAGCGGGTGATGCTGATAGATGAAGCCATGGTCTGCCGTCAGCAGCAGATTGCTGGCATTGGCGTTGAACAGCTTCTTGATCACCCGAATCAGCTCTTCCAGCGTCTCCTGCGCGGCGGCGAACACGCGCTCTTCAGTATCGCGGGTGTCGCCGGTCTTGTCGATCAGGTTGTGATAGACGTAAACCACATCATGGTCGCGGACCAAGGCGCGGGAATCTTCCTTGCCCATGGCCAGGACGTCCTTGGCCAACACCACCGTTGAGGCCGGTACCGCAGCGGCCAGTATCCTGCGCCGGTTGGCCGAACCCTGTGCGCTCTGGCCATCGACCAACGCATCACCGCTGTCGCCGTCGGCCAGTGCGAGGCGCGTGTTCGGCAGCAGCGCCGCCATGCCCAATTGCGTGTAGCTGGGCAACATCGACAGCATCGGCTCCAGGCTGGCCTCGTACTTGTCTTCCTGCCGGATCAGGCTCTGCAGCTCTTCACCCACTTCGTAACGGAAGGCATCGGAAATCAGCACGCACACCTTGGCCTTGCGCTCCAGAAAAGGCTGGACATAGTGTTTGGCAAAGTCACGCTGCAGCGGTGCCGACTCCACCTTCCAATGCTGCGCGGCGTCCACATGCTGTTGCCACTGATTGTTGAGGTGAGCCAGATAGTTGGTGCTGTACAGGTTCTCGATGCTGGTTGCCAGTTGCCCAAGCAGCGACGCTTGCCCGGATTCGCGCAAGTGATGGATGAACTTGCGATAGCGCTGATCCAGCCGGAACCAGTGGGCCGCGTACTTGCGCACACCGTCATCCAGCGAACTCATCTCCAGCGGCGTCGTGTCCAGCAGATGCATGAACTGGGCGGCGTGTTCCAGTGCCAGATACACATGTTCGAAGTTCTCGAACCAATGGCTCTGCCGGCGCTGGCGCACCCATTGCTCCACTTCGGCGGCCGTGATGGTGCGCGCCACCACCGCATGCACCAACTCGCTGAGAACCTTGCGGTCGATCAGCTCGAAGTAATCCAGATCTGCCAACTGGCGATAGTCCAGCGCCTGCAGTTTCTCGTCGATTTGCAGGATCTCGGCACACCGCCCGGACAGCGCCTCGAAACTGGCCTTGTGCATGCGACTGTCTTTCCAGCGGCGCAGGAACACCAGCGACTCGGCGGACAAGGTGCTGATGCAGGAAGGGTCGATACCGGTCAGGAAGCTGTTCTTGAACAGCTCGATCACAAAGTCCTGCAGGCCCGGCTGCGACGAGTCGTAGCCATAGGCACGCTTGATCTGCTGCCACAGATATTCCTTCAAATGGCTGCGCTCGATCAGCTTGATGCAGGTATCGCGCCCCTGGGCCAATTCGGCCAGCAAGGTTTCCAGAATGGCATCCAGGCGAGGCTCGCCGCCCGCACACACAGCCAGCATCTTGCGCTGCAACTGTGCTTGCGAATCGCCCGCTTGCAGCAATTTCATCAGGGCGTCGCGGCGCTTAGCAGACTCAAAGAAGACCTGGTGCGTTTCCACCAGCGTGTAGTCGTTGGGCCCCAGGCCCAATTCCGCCAGCCACAATGCCACCTGATCGGTCTGGAAGGTGCGCCCGCTGGCCAACTGCACGTCCAGCAGCCAATTATCCAGATGAGCAGGCTCGGGCCCCTCCCGGTACAGCAGGAACTTCTGCTGCACTTGCTCCCGCAGCACGCGGTACTTCACACCGAACTCGTTGTTGGCCAGTTCGATCTTTTCCACCTCGGGCAGCGTCAGCGTTTCGAACGCGCTCCGGAATTCCCGGCGCGTGTCGTACCAGAACACGATGCGCTGCTTGTCGAACAGGTTGGTCAACGCCTCGTGGATTCGGCTGTTACTCATGTCAGTCCTCGTCCTTTGCGGCCAGGCCCGGAATCTTCTTCAGCGCCGCGCCGAACTTGAGGTAGTTCACCTTCACCCCGTCGTCCAGGTCGATCTGTACCTGCTGGGTGGCCAGCGGGTAGAGCACGTCGCGCTCGTAGTCTTCCAGTTCGGCCAGCACCTTGCCCAGGCGTTCGGTTTCCTTCAAAGCACGGGTCTTGTCGCCCTGGCTGCTGGCCGGGTTGATGCTGATGGCGGCCTGGCGTTCTTTCTCGGTGGCAAGCTTTTCGCGGTAGTCGCGCAGGTAGCGCAACACCACGCTTACCGTATCCGGGCGGTAGCGGTGCATGTAGATCAGCGCATTGAAGCTGCCTTTGGGGCTGGAGAACAGCCAGTAAATCGGGCGCTTCTTGTAGCGCTTCACATGGTCGGCGTAGAACTCGCTCAGCAGGTAATCGCGCAGGCCGTAGTTGCGCTTGCCTTTGATGTTGAGCGCCTGCTCGATGAACGCAAGGTTCTCCTCGTAATGCGCATCGCCAAACGCCACGCGCAGGAACTGGCGCACTCGCAGCGTGATGTCGTCCGCGAACCAGTCGCCATCCAGCAGCGGGATCACGTTGTCGCCATCGGCGGGAAAGCGTGGCTGCGGCACCTGGGCCAGGTAATCAGCCAGCATGTCACCCTGATTGGCCAGGATCAGCCCCGGCTTATCCAGGCTGTAGCGTCCGAACATGCAGCCCACGGCATAGCTCACCAACTCGCGCATGGTGTCGGCCAGCAGCAGGGCTTCCAGTTCCTCCTCGCTCTTGTCGCCGCCATAGCGGTAGTGCGGGTTGCAGGTGAGCGTGATCTCCGCCAGCGGCACTTCGGGCGTCAGTTCATCTTGCAAGCCATAGGCGTCGATGAAGATGCGGTTGTTCTCCTCCTCCAGGCGCTGCATTTCCAGCGTCATTTCGCGCCAGTGAGTGCGGAGGGATTGGTAGCTGGCTTTGAGCGTGGGGTAGCGATGGTCGGGGTACAGCAGCGGAAGGTTGGTGAAGTCCCAGGAGGTTTCATACGAGTCCCAGTCAAATTGCGAGATGGAAATGCTTCTTGAGGCGATGGTGCTCGCAGATGAACTCGGCACCTCATTGAATGGCAAGTTGAGGGCATGGCCAGGTTGAAAGCGAATGGCTGGGGAAAGTACTTTCATGTATTCCGAAGCCACTTTGCTATTCAAATAGGCGATCACTCCCGGACGTTCAGAGTCTGGCTCGACAAATCCCATTGAACCGGTGGTGTCAAACATGTAGTCACCAGCAACATTTCGAACTGAAAATCCCTCGCCGGAAACGCTGGACCAGGTTATTCCAGGCTTAAATGCCCACTCACCATTGTAGTTATGGGATCTTACCCTTCCTGTTTGTTGGTCGATGAAGTTGAGGATTCTCTCTCCCCCATTTTCCCATTCAACTAAATATTCGTTATTTCCGGCCCAGCGACGATACTCTCCACCTTTTAAGTAGGCTTGCCATCTAGATTTTTTATTTGACTGTCCGGGTAAAGATGTTTTTATTGCAGACACCTCAAACCATAAACGCAGAAACTCTGCATTATTGCCTGTTGTAAGGCCCTCTCTCGATGAGAGTATGTTGCCAAGCTTTGGGAAGCGCGCAAAGTTCGAGACAAAGCGATGCGTCAGCCAATAAGCAATTGGACTATCAGGTATGGACCTAAAGTCATCAGCTGATGCGCGAAAGAAATACTTCTCCATGTCCTGCTCACGGCTACTGTTCTGATTTCCGCTCATTCTGTTTCTCCCGCCGGCAACACGTTGCGGCCAACATCAATCTCGAATCCATCCGGCACCGGCTTGAACGGTTTTCCCGGCGAGCGGTGGCTGCTCTGGAACTGGCGCAGTGTTTGCACGTCGATTTCGCCGATCACGCAGTAATCGGTGACGCCATCCTTGGTGCACAGCACATCGCGTTTCCTGTTTTCATGAGTGTGGCCGCAGGTGAAGCAGGTCATACGTCAACCCCCTGCGGAGCCGTAGGTGCAGGCATAAGTCGGCTTGCCGGCCATTTCGGAAAGCTCGCGTTCCACAGTTCAATGTTGAACACTTGGCAGTTCTCAAACAACTGACGCTTCCAGCGCGGAACGGACATGCCCATGGGTGGTAACTTTCTAGCAATCTCATCCGAGAAATTAGGCAGGAGTTCACTGTCTTCCAGTGTGACGAGATTGACGTAGTGCACAGGCTTCTCAAGGCTCGCCTCAGCCCAGCGGTACAAAAACGTGTCAATGAACTTGGCAGCAAAGGTATCGCTCAGCGTGCCGTTCTGAAGCTCTCCATGGAACTTCTCCAGTCCCTTCGACTGGGCTTTGGGGTTTCCTGGATCTTTCACTTCAACGAAGAGAATTGCCGTTTCAAGCTCCACCACAAAATCGACCCGGTGCATTTGACTGATGCCATGGAAGTTGGGCTGGTCAACCTTCATCTGATCGAAAACGATGGCGTTGATCGCATCTGTGAAGTCAATTTCCAAGTCGCGTTCGCGCAGCTTCATTTCCCCAAGTCCCCCATCTTGCGCGCGACCTGCGCCTTCATCAGTTCGTTGAAGGTGTCGGCAATGGCATTGGGTTCGATGGCCAGATAGTCGTCCATGCTGTCTCGCCGTACTTGGCCAGTGTCGGTATCGCGGGACAGTACGTGAAAGCGAACCTGATCTCCCTTGCCCTTGTCCATCAGCAGGTCGAACCACTTGAGCAGCACGTAGTCGTGTGTGGCCAGGATGATTTGCTGTCCGTTGCGGGCCAGCTCCAGCAGAGCCAGCACCAAATCCTTCATCAGCTTGGGATTGAGGTTGGATTCGGGCTCGTCCCATAGCAGCGGGCCGGAGGTGCCGGGGTTAAGGCTGCCATTGCTGAGCAGGCGTTGCAGCACGCCAATCTTGCGGAAGCCTTCCGCCGTCATGCCGCAGGACAGTCGTTGTTTGCTGTCGGGCATGAATTTCCATTCGGTGCTGTCCTGGTACATCTGCGCGTGCTGGGCTTTGCTGCGCGTGGCAGCATCTTTCTCCGCATAGCGGCCAGCCTCGAAGACGAAGCGGCCGTTTTCCAGCAGGTATTGCCCGCCGATCAAATTGGTCAGGCGAGGCACGATGCTGGCAAAGCGTGGATCGAGTTGAACTTTAGCGTCCAGGTCGGATGTGCCTTCTTTGGCCAACTGGTTGGCCAGATCCAGATAGCCGTCGTCAAAGATGCGTTCGATGGTGGGCAGGTCTGGCTGCTCAGCCGTAAGGCCGCGCACCAGTGACAACACCTCTTTGGTCGGAATGAAGATGGCGGGAGAAGCCTCACCTTGTGCGTTGGTGCTGACTTTGACCACCGTGGCGCTGCCGCTGAACTGGGCGGTGATTTCATGGCCGGATGCAAGGGTGGCGCTCAGCATGGCCTCGCCGCGTTCGCCAGCGCGGCGCAGTTCGCCAACTTGATCACTCAGCGGGTGATAGAGCCGGCACAGCTTGTGGGCGAGCTGCTTGTCAGCCTCATCTCCATGAGCTTCCGGCCCACTTAGCGCCAGAATAGCCTTGAGCAGTTGGGTTTTACCGGTGCCGTTCTCGCCGATGACGATGTTGATGCCCGGCGAGAAGTCAATGCTCAGATCGGTGAAGGCGATGAAATTTTTGAGGTGCAGCTTACTGATCATTTCGTCCTTCCTTGTTCGATAGCCTTGGTCAGCATTTCCATCTTCTCCGCTTCCGAGTTGCCATCCACCAACCGCAGATAAGCTCCCCGATAGTCCGGCTTATGTGCGTTCTCCAGCACAAAGGCCGTGGTGGACACGACTTCGCCGCCAATGCTGTCGAAGGCCCGCGCCCCCAGGTGTGCCATGGAAAGAATGGTGTTCTGGTTGAGGATGCGGCTGCGCAAAGCTTCGAATGACGACAGGAACATCCAGCTCTGCATGGTGATCATCGCCACCGCGCCCCCCGGCAATGCCATGTCCAGGTTGCGCTCAATGAACATCGCAAACAGGTCGGACTTGCTGCTGGGGTAGTTCTCCTTGGCCCAGGCGCTCAAGCGCCCATTCATGCCCTTGCCGCCCATGTACGGCGGGTTGGCAACGACCACGTGATAGCGCGGGCTCAGATACTCGGCCATGCGCAGCACGGTCAGCACCTTGCGGTGGGTTTCGGCCAGGAACAGGTTGCCGCCCATGTCCTGGGCTTGCAGCGTCGCCAACGCATCGACCGCGCTGGCCAGCCTGGGCCGGATCAGCGAGCCGAAGTTGTCGGCCTCGCCGAACTGTTGCAGGGTGTCGCGCAGCTCGTGGGTGAACAGGTCGCGGCCGGTGTGGCCCATGTACTCGTCCAGCTCGTCACGCTCGAAGCTGACCTTTTCCAGCACGCAGATGTTGGGCTTGATGCGCTTGTTGAAAAAGCGCCGCTGGCGGGCGCGTGCCTTCATGCTGAGCGCGAAGGCGGCCAGTTCGCCTGCGCGCTCGTCCAACTCGATGCCGTACAGGTTGTGGGTAAGGATCAGCTCCGGGATCTGCGCCGGATCGAAACCTTCCTCTTCGTACATGGCGTAAAGCAGGTCGAAGGCGTAGGTGAGCATGTGACCGGAGCCGCAGGCCGGGTCGCAGACCTTGATGTCCTGCGGGCCGTTGATGCGGAGGAAATCGGTCTCGGGCTTTTCCGGCGGGATGTAGTACGCCATGTGCTCGGCCAGCTTCGACGCAGGGCGGTTGAGCAGCCACAGGCGGCCCAGCGAGTTGTCTACCAGATAGCGCACGATCCAGTGCGGAGTGAAGAGCTGGGTGGCCGCCGGGATGTTTTCCGGTGTGATTTTCTGGTTCTTCTTCAGCCCTTCGAAGACGGCATCCTTCTTTTCCGAGATGTAGAACTGGTACAGCCAGCCGATGACTTCCACGCTTTTGCAGGCATCAGGCGTCATGGCTTCGCGGGTGTAAGCCAGGATGGCGTTGCCCGAGAGCAGGTCGTCGGGCATCAGCAGCTCGGTGTAATCGTCGATGCGCTGGAACAGGAAGGGCATGGCCTGATGCCAGGCATTGCAGGCGCTGACCACCAGCAGGCGATACGCCTCGCCCTGGCCGTCATGGCTGGGCGCGCGGCCTGACAGCAGATTGGCGATTTTCTGCTGCATCTGGGGCGGCACCATATCCTCGTCGAAGTGGCCCATCTTGGCTTCGAGCAGGATCTCCGGCTGGAACTGGCCTTCAGCGGGCGACACCACGCCAATGCGCGTGTAGCGGTTCAGATCCATGAAACGCATGGCGCAGAAGCGGTTGAACCAGGTGTAGGCCACGCGCTCGATGACAGGATCCTGGCCATCGCTTTGCGCAATGGCTTCTTCCAGTTTCTTCACAGCTTGCGGACTTTCGCGCCGGGCCGCGCTGTTGGGCGACAGCACCAGGGCCAGCTTGGCGCTGACCTGCTCGCGCAAGCTGCGGCGTGCGAACTGGGCGAATTTTTTGAGTTTGCTGGTGTCCATCAATCGGCCTTCTTGCCCGGCAGCTTGCCCGAGCGTTTTTCGAGTTTCTTTTCGTCGGACTTCACCCGTCGCTCCAGCTTCTTGATGTCTTCTTCCGCCGGTAGGTGCTCCGGTTGGATGCCACGCTGGCCAAGCATGCCGCGCACGCTGAGGTTGTTCTGCACGTGTTCGTCGGTGATGCGGGTTTCGCCGTGCAGATTTGCCTGTTGCACGTTGTGGTTGGTCATCTCCGTGGCCAGGTTCTTGGCCGCGATGGTGAGGGTTGGCAGGAAGTCCGCCAGCGGCCGGGCCGGGGCAACCCCCAGACGGTCTTTCATCTTCTGGGTGCTGTTGCCGCCGAACAGGGCGGTATCGCCCCTGGAGCGAATGCGACCGAAGCCGGCATCGTCCACGCCCCGTTCATAGATGTTCTGGGACAGGGCTTTTTCCGATTCGCGCAGGCGGTCGCGTGCATCCAGGCGAGCCTGCAGGCGCATGCGTTCCTCGATCAGCTCCTGCTTTCGGGTCTGGGTGGCGAAGTAGCTCTGGGCGAATGCGATGGCTTCCTTGCGGGGGTCACCGTTCATCGCCACGAGGTAGCAGGCGTAGCGGGTGAGCATGAAGTCGTCTACTTCGCGCTGCCCGCCCTTGCCGATCTCGATCATTTTCGTGACGCCACGAAAATGATCGTCCACGCTGTAACCCGTTGATTCACAAGCTTCCATGGCCCGCCGGATGGCGGTCATGAAGTTCTCCCAGCGGGCATAGCCCAGGGATTCCTGCAGGTCGCGGGCGTACCAGAACTCGATGTTTTCACCGGGTATCCCCTGCGCCAATGCATCAAGATGGTTTTGCATGCGCTGGATGACTTCGTTGGCCATGTCGCTGTCTCCCTTTGCTTCAGATCTGTACCCGATTGCCGGCCTGGATTTCCTTCAGCCAGGCTTCGCGCTGCTTTTGCAGGTAGTCGTCCAGCTCGGCCTCCGACGCCAGCCACGGCTTGGCATAGCTGACCTTGATGTTGCGAGCAGGCACCAGCTTGGGCTCAGGGGCTGGCGTGGCTGGGAGAGTCGCGCCGCCGGGGCCAGGTGATGCGGGTTCTGGCGCAGGATCGGACGGTGCAGGCCGAGCCAGTTGTTCCAGTTGCAGCAGCAGCCGGGGGTAGTCCTCGTCTTCAAACCTGCGCAGCTGATCGCGGATCATGGCGATGCGCTTGTGGGCCTGGATACTTTGCCGAGCGTCGCCGAAGGGTTGGATGAGCCGCTTGCGGTCAGTCGGGTTCAGTTGGCCGAATTCCGCCGCGTCTTGCAGGCGCTGTTCCAGCTCCACAAGGCGATCATTGGCCTGTCCCTTTTCCTGCGCGAGCTGCTGCTCAATGGCGTGTTGCAGGGCGTCCAGCTGTGGCTTGATCTGTTGCAGGCGGTTGCCTTGCCAGGGGCTTTTGTCATCCAGCAAACCGCGCACCGCATCGACTTCGGCAGCGCCAACGTAGGCGAAGTTGTCTTCCTGCTCGGCAACCAGCTGGCGTGCCTGGTCGTAGATGGCTTTCTGCGGGCTGCGCATGAAGCGCCGCAGCGGGTCGATGGTGTTCTCCTTGGTGTCCAGCAGTGCATCTTCGGCCCGGGCCAGATCCGTCAGGAACCAGTTCGGGTTTTTACTGGCCATGTCCTTCAAGGTGGTCAGCACCGGCGCCAATGCGCCCAGGAAGGGGTATTGCGCTTTTTGCCCGTGCAGGGCGCTCAATTCGGTTTCCAGCGTTTTCAGTGCATCGACCGTTTCACGGGCCAGCGCCCGGGCTTCATTGCCGGCGGCGGGCTGGTCGAAGAACTCGGCGTAGAACTCCTTGAGCGTGCGCACCTGCGAGGCGTTGAACTCGATCTGCGGCTCCAGCACCAGCGATGGATGGGCATGGGTATTGAGCAAGCCGCGCTCCAGCGAATCGCCCTCAAGAGCATTGCTGTCCTGGCGGACCTCGACCTTGCCTCGTGCGCACAACAGCGCCAGATTGCAAAGGATGGCGGCGTGGTACCAGCCGTAGTTCTTGCGCTCGAACCGTTCGATCAAACTCTTGACCGTCGTGCGCACACCGCCACGGGCGTTGCTCTGGATGAATGCCAGCAACTCCTGCTCCGGCTCGGTGAGGCTGTTGGCGTCGTTGGCCAGCAAGCCGTCCTTGGCCATGCGCAGGTGTTTGCCGATGTCGGCTTCGGCAAACACCACATCGTCGCGCAACATGCGCAGGTTGGGGTAGGCGGTCTGCACCAGTTGCTCGAAGCCCTTGAGCACGCGGGTCTGGCCATCCTCGCTGCCAATGTCCACGTCCGAAGCGTTGATGATGAGTCTGGCCTTGCCCAGCAGCGCACGCGCGCGAACCTGTAGATCGTTCAGGCGCTCGGTATTCTGGGAACCCTTGGCGTCGAGAATGCGTTTGACGGTTTCTTGCTGGGTATTGCTGTTCTGGCGGATGTATTTCTCGGTGCGCTTGTGCATGGCCAGGTCTTGCATGAAGCGCGCATCAGCCGGCAGGACCACCCGCAACTCATCGCGCCCCATGCTTTGCATGCACTGCTGCGTGAGGAATCCTTCGGAATCGTCAAAGCCATCGGTCAGCGGCGAGATGACATGGATGGCCAGTTCATACTCGCGGCTGAGCACGCGATCATCGAGTTTGCGGGTATAGGGATAATCCTGTCCGTGGCTGTGGCGGATCTTGCGCTGCTTGATGACGCCATCGAACAGCAGTTTTTCCAGCTCCTTGGCCAGGTCGGCGTTCTCGATGTCGGTGTTCTTGATTTCCTGTTCGACGTCTTTTTCTTCGTCGGTCAGGTATTCATAGGCATCGCCATTGCGCTGGATGTAGGTCTGCTGCTCCAGCAGATTGAGCGCCGCTTCGAGCTTCTTGTGCTGGGCGGGAATGTCCTCGCCAAAGCGCTCCAACATCAGCACGCTCAGGTTGCGCGGTGTGGCCTTGAACTCCTTGACGTACTTGACCAGGAACAGCGCCTTGAGCACGCGCACGGCGTAGGCATCGTTGAGGTTGCGTTCGGCTACGTTGATGGCGCTCTGGATGCCGCCTTTCAGCGCACTGCGGATGCCCTCGAACATGCGGTCGAAAGTGGCCAACTGACCAACCGATTCGCTCTCGATCGCCATGGCGACATCGCGAAAGACGCCCAGCATGGAGCGCTCGCCAACCGAGTTGGCCTTGCCTTCGAAGCCGTTGTGCAGCGACAGCCCGCGAATGGCGGCCTGGAACAGCGGGAATTGGTAGGGAACGAAGGGATAGGCGTAGATGAAGTGCTCTTCGTCACGGAAGTTCTGATAGCGCTGGCCACCATCGGCAAACTCGAACAGGGTCTTGAAGTTATTGGCCTGCTGCGCATATACGCCCCGCAGCAACTGGCGACCGTCATCATTTTTGGCCAGCAGGCGCTTCTGGATCACCTCGGCCACATCGGCACTGGTGAGTTTGAGTCGGTTGGCAAAGCGGGCCTGGATCTTGGAAAAGTCGTTGCTTTGCTGCTTGCTCATGTCGCCCAGTACGTCGGTCATGTCCTCCTGGGCGGTGACGATGATCCAGGCGCGGCCCTGGCATTTGGTGGCCAGGCTTTCGGCCACTGTCTGCAGGTTGGTCATGAGCTTGGTGTTGTCGGCGATGTACTGCCCGACTTCGTCTACGAAGAAGTTCAGGCGGAAGTCGGCCGGTTGCTGGTCCAGCCAGGCCTTGACCTGATTACCGAAATCCTCGATGGACACGCTGTACTGGCTGCGGTACTTGTCCAGAATGCCCTTGGCATGCGCGGCGTCTTCGCCGGTGACCTCGGCGTAGGCTTTGGCGATGTTGCCGGATTCAAGCAACGCCTGTTCCCGGCCGCGTTCCCACGGCTTGTTGGCCAGGGCCTGGTAGGCCGCCTTGAAGGTCTGAAACTGGCCGCGCCCGTCCAGGTCGCGCTCGAACTGCGCGATATAGCCCTGCTTGCCGTAGTAGCCGCAGGTTTCGTTGAACACCTTGACGAACACCGACAGCAGCGCATCGACTTGGGTCTTGCTGATGATGTCGGCCTTCTGGTCGATGTTGAACAGAATGCTCTTGGATGGAATGGCGACGGCCTGCTTCAGCTTGGCGCGCAGCAGTTCATCGTCCTGAGGGATCTTGGGCAGAAACAGATCCAGTGCAGTACTGCCGCCGACCTCACGGTTTTCCAGCAGCAAGGCCAGCATTTTCAGCAGATGCGACTTGCCCGAGCCGAAGAAGCCAGACACCCACACGCCGTTGGCAACCTGATAGTCAGTGTAGGCATCGAGAAAGTGTTCAAGGCGCTTGGCGACTTCGTCGGTCAGCACGTACTCGCTGAGCTCGGTGTACAGGCTGGCCTCATCGTCTGCCTTGATGACGCCTTCGATCGGGCGGCTGACCGGGCGTTTGAAAATGCCTTTGAGTTCCATCGGGTGTTTCCTCACGCCTGGATGTCGAAAATATTGAATGCGCGGTAGTACTTGTCGTCGTGCAGCAGCCCGAACAACTCCAGGGACGCCCCTTGTTCCAGCGAGTGGCGGTACTCCCCCGGAAAGAACATCACGGTGGGCTTGTCCTTGGCAGTGCTCTGCAGGTTGTTCAGCACGTTGTGCGAGCGGATATAGGGGAAGACTTCACCGACCCCGCTGAGGAACAGCACGTCGTGGTCACTTTGCGCCAGCCGCTCGCCGATCTGCGGGATCAGATGCCCCTTGATGTCCAGGACGTTCTGCAACAGCTCTTGCAAGGCTTCTTTCTCGACCTCCGGCTCGGCAGCAAGAATCTCATCCCACAGATTGCTGCCCTCACTGCTGCCTTCGCGCGCTTTGAGCATGTCGATGGTCAGGTCGTAGAGGTTGATCTCCAGTACCTTGACGCCCCGGCCCTGCAGGCATTCCACCTGCAGGCCTGCCAATGTGTTGACCAACTGGCGGCGCATGCGCTGGATCTCGAAGGCCTCTGATGCCTTGAACTCGCAGATGTAAAAGGGCAGGTCGTTGTTCAACCCTCGCATTTGCAGGAATCGAGGACTGGCAATGACCTCGCGCAAATGATCGAAGCGTTTTGCCAGCGGCTGCTGGCTGATCTTCTGAATCATTTCAGCCACCTCTTGATCTCTTGGTCACTTGCCGGGAACACCAGAAGCTCATCGACACCCCGCCGAGCCAGCAGCAGGGCGAGCTGTGGAGTCAGTACCGTTGGCTGGATCAACAATTGTTCGGAGACCAATTCAGCCTCGCGCAACATGCGAAATAGGTTCTGCCTAAGCTTGCGTTGGGTGGACGGTGCCAATTCGTCCAGTTCGTCATGCCAGAGTGCTTTGGCGCTGACGAAAGCCTCGTAATCGGCCGCGCTCAACTGCCGTCGCAGAACGAGAAAATTCTCGCGCAGCACTTCCCTGGCAAAGTCACGGACAAAGGCGTAGCGCCGGCAGGCAGCGACCCAGAGCAGATAGGCGCGGTCGCGCAAGTTGGAGTCGATCAGGACTTCCAACTCTTCAAAGTCGAGTAGTTCAAGACGCGCGATCAACTCTTTGCTGATGCGGGTGGACGCGGTAGCTGTCCTGACCTGCAGCACGTTCCCGCTACGCACATGCGAACGTGTTTGCTCCCAGTCCTGTGTGGTCAGGTAGTGCTCGACAACCACTGGTGCTTCGAGTAGAAAAAGGCCGCCTGTGGTGAAAGATAGGCGGTAGCGCTCAACCATCATCGCGCTCCTGCCGGGCATCGTCACCGTCGCTGGCTCCGCCGGCCTTGACCCAGTCATCAACCTCTACTTTCTGGAATTTCCAGAGCCTGCCAACTTTGTGCGCAGGCATGTTGCGCTTGGAAATCCAGGCGTAAACGGTGTCCTTGCTGACCCCGAGGTGTTCGGTAATTTCTTCGACACTCAACCAACGGTCGGTCATGGTGGCAAATCCGTAGATACTTGTACGAACTGCTAAGTATAGTGGTTTGAAACTGATTTAGCAGGATCTATCTTGATTTTTGCCGCCCAAGTAGACGGCAACCACTGCCAAGCGGCCATGGCCAAGCTCTTGACTTATCGTTCCCCGTGCGAGCGCATCTCTCCCACGTTGCTGCGGGGTCAAACTACTGGGAACAGGACCCCCAACTGCCGGCGCCTTCCACCCCGTCAACACCTCATACCGCATCTGCGCATACCGATGCCGCAGCCCATGCATGTTGCTCAACCCTGCCGCCTTGCACTGCCCGTCGTAGACATGCCGCTGCTGGATGTAAGTCTTGTGCGCCGGAATCAGCGAACCAGACCCGGCCAGCCGATGAACCTCATCCAGTACCGCACGCTGTTCCGGCGTCGAGATTGGCACCGTCCGATCACGGCCACCTTTTGCCCATGATCCCTTGATGGCTATATGGTCGCCACGGTCGGCATAGCGGGGCTGGAACTTGATGGACTCTTCCCGCCGCAAACCGAAGGCAGCCTGCAATCGCAGGCTCATGCGGACATGAGGATCAGTGACCCTGTCCAACCTGTCGCCCAATTCCTTGGCCTTGCTTTCATTGGTCACATAGCGCCGCTCGGGAATGCCCAGCTTGGTGTTGTCTGCCGGCAAGATGCCTGCCTTGCCAACCTTCTCGGCCCACCAGCGCAGATGCGCCATACGGTTCTTCAGCGTGCCGGTCGACAGGCCTTCGGCTTGCCAACGTTGCAGCAGGGCGTCGACATGCTTGCCCTTGAGCGAGTTGGCGCGCATTTGGCGGAAGCCCGCCTCGCGCAGTTGGCGAGCGGCCAGGCTCAGCGAGCGCTGCCGATCGGCCTGGGTGGCATGGCTGCCGTCGCGGTTGCGCAGGCAGAGTTGTCGCAGGGTATAGGGCAGGTCGTCCATCGGAGCGTCCCTCCATCGGTTGTCGGTTATTGGGGCTGAGATACAAAGGTCAGTGTTTGTGCCAACTCGCCAAGGCGAGATCCCCATCGGGGCAAGGGCCAGGTGCTCAGTTCACCTGTGGCCTCGAATGAGGCATCCACCGCGCTTCCTGCAGGAAGACCAGGCGGAGGAATTGCAAGGGACGACGACGCGATGTGCTGGGATGAATATCTCCTGTGGAGTGATGGAAAAAGGGCGCAGGCATGTCGTGCCAGGTCGGGACGACCGGCAATGAACGCCGTGTATGGCAAAGCGCCAACTGGCACTGGACGACCAGGATTGGCGGGATGAACCACGCTGAAGATAAGGAAGGCTCTGCCCGTGGGTAGGGCGGCACACCGAACGAGCCTGAGGTGTGCCTGGGATGGTTTCATCCGGCAAACCGGATCAGCGCTTGCAGGAACCTGCGCTATCGGGGCAACCGTATGGGAACGGCATGGAAAGCATGGCGATGCTCCATGTGGCGCTTACTGCCCCGCGCCAAGGTTCCGGTGTTCATACCCACCGGCAGGTCATTGCAAGGCCAGTATGCCGGGGCATCATCATGTGCGCAGCAATCAATGCGGTACCGCGCCAACCCGTATTGTTGCTGCAGTTCGCCGGGCCGTCACTGCGGCGAGCAGTGACGGCCCCATAGTCGGAGTCAAGCACGGCAGCAAGCCTCTGTTACCAAAGGCTGGCGCACTCATCCACCACTTTCACTACGTCTGCAGGCGCTTGATCGGCGGATGTGGCCGCTGCCGAGCCTGCCACAGGTCGTAGGCGATCTGCTCCTTCAGATACTGGCTCGCACTGCCCAAGCCCGCCAGCTCCAGCCGATAGGCCAGATCAGCGCTAATGGCGGCACGGCCATTCAACACAGTGGAGAGTTGGCCACGGGAATAACCCAGGTGCTCGGCCAGGGCGGTGATGCTCAGGCCAATAGCGGGCAACACATCCTCGCGCAGGGACTCGCCAGGATGCGGTGGATTGTGCATGGACATGGCGTGGTACCTCCCCGTGATAGAGACCAACGACAGCGCGGTCTAGCCGAACATCCAGTGTAAGGTCATACCTTACGTTGCGCCAAGCAATCCTGGTATTCCTGCAACGGGCTTCCCCTTGGGCCAAGTGGGCAGCGCACCACTGCCCGCCATGCTCTCAATGATCTGTCCAACCGATTTTGCGGGCGTCTGCAGGATTTGCCGAATCTGCGCCAAGGACTGCTCCACTACCTCGCGAGAGGCCGGTTTGAAGACTGGGACATCAGGCAATGCAGAAGCTGCAGGCGGCGAGACCTGCAATCCACTGGCTGCTGTTGCAGGCGTTTGCTGTGCAGCAGGCTTACGCGCGGCCCACAGCTTGAACATCCCGTTCACCGCCTTCTTGATCAGCCCGTACAGGTAGGCAATGGCGTTATGCACACCACCCGAAGCGCAGCGCGCGTCCCATTCCGCCAGCACAGCCTGGCGTTGTGCCAGCGCCAAGCCCCTGAGACGCGCCATAAGGATTTGCTGTTGATCCTGCGGCAGTTGCCGGAAGCGGATCGGCAAATCCTGCCCGGACACCTGCACTTCGGCCTGTGGCAGGTACGTATGTACGTCTTTTAATACTTCTTTTTCTACAGTACGTACTGTTGCAGTGGATGCCGGTGCGGCCTTCGGAATGTCCTGCCTGGCTTCGACGGGCCTGTTCGTGATGGGACTGCGACCGTCGGGTGGCGTTGACCCACTTGGGCCACCTGGATCATGGTCATCGTCATTGCCCCGCAGCTGTTCGATGCGTTCCCTCGCTGCAGCAGGCAACCTCTCCAAAGCATCAGGCTGACGCATGGCCTCGTCGAGGATGGACCGAGCCAACTGGCGAATCGTCGCACTGCTATGGCTGAGTGCCCGTTCGAGCAACGGCAGGTAATCGTCGTCTTCCAGGCAGGCTTCGACGAAGGTCAGCGGTTGATTGCGCACGGTATAACGGCTGGCCATGGAGAAGCCGGTCATGGGGTTACGGCGGTATTCGACCAGGGCAATCCATGTGGACAGCCGCAGGCACAGCACGGCCTTGGATACGGTTTCAAGGGCCGCCTGCTTGCTGCCAGGTGCGCTGGGCAGGTATTTGCGTAGCGCATCGTAGCTGAGGACAACGGTGCCGTCGCTACTGGCCAACGCACGGAAAGTCAGCCAGGCATTGCGCTCCAGCGGCGTCAGCCGCTCATCGAGCAACAAAGCTTTCGGGGTGATGATGTCTGAAGGTTGATGTGACATGGCAAGGCTCCTGTCGGTATCGGCCACATGGCCAAAGGAGCCGCTATCTCACCCCAGCATCACCGCTGCCGCTGCAAACAATCCGAACTGCGTGCTACCCGTATTCATTACCAGGAGCAAAAAGCATGCGCTACGTTGGTAACTCCAGGTCCAACTCCCCCGCAGTCGCCATCCGATAACCCATCACCTGGTAGCCACGCTGCCGCCGTTCCCACATGCGTAGCAGCGAAGGATGTCCAGCGTCGATGAAGTCGATGATGCGCACACGCTGCTTGCCCACCTGCTCCCGGTGCAGACGGCCGGCATACTGTTGCAGCGTACCTTTCCATGAGATCGGCATTGCCAGCACCAGCGTGTCGAGCGGCGGGTGGTCGAAGCCTTCTCCCACCAATCTGCCACTGGCCAGCAACACGCGCGGGACATCGGCATCCAATGCATTCAAGGCAGCGATCACGCTGGCGCGTTGTTTCTTCGACTGGCGGCCGTGCAGCAGGAACAAGGGCTGGACACGCCCCACCAGAGCGGCGTGCAAGCCGTCAAGATGATCGGTCCGTTCGGACAAGGCCAGCACCTTGCCGCCCTGTGCAAAAACCTTCGCGATCTCGTCGGCGATCGTAGCGGTACGGGTGACATCGCTGGAAAGCTGGCGGAATATGTCCTGGATGGCCGCATCTTCAGGAAATGCGGTTCGCGCCGGCAGGTAGCGTGGCACACACTCCAGCATCTGTGGCGCACCAGCCGGTTTGGCAGCGGTATGGCGGATCGGGCCACACTGCATGAACAGAATGGGTTGACGGCCATCGCGCCGGATCGGTGTAGCCGTCAACCCCAGTACATAACGGGCGCGGACACGTTTGAGAATGGCCTCAAACGACACTGCAGAGAGGTGGTGGCATTCGTCGACGATGACGTGTCCGTAATTTTCCACAATGGGGTTGGTTTCTCCCTGCCGATGTATGGACTGCATGACAGCGATGTCGATGCGCCCCGTCAGCTTGGACTTGCCGCCGCCAATCACGCCGACGGTTTCCTTGCCACAGGCCAGGAACGTCTGTAAGCGTTCCTGCCACTGCCTGAGCAGTTCCGTGCGATGCACCAGTATCAGCGTGTTGACGCCACGCCGGGCGATCAGTGCCGCAGCGGTGACGGTTTTTCCGAAGGCGGTGGGTGCGCACAGGATGCCGGTATCGAAGCGGAGCATCGCTCTGACGGCTTGCTCCTGGTCCTCACGGAGTTGGCCTGCAAACTCGACAGCAAGGGCTTGGCCGCCGCAGCGTTCGTCCCGCAGTTCGCAGCCGATAGCATTCTCACGCAGTAGCTCGCGAACGGCATCGAGGCAGCCACGCGGCAGGGCGATATGGTGAGGGAAATTCTCGGCGCAACCAATCAGGCGAGGCTTGTTCCAGACCGGCAGGCGCAGCGCCTGGGCCTGATGGAACTCAGGATTGGCGAAAGCGGCCAGACGGATGAACCGATTGGCCAACACCTGCGGAAGTGCGTCCTTCTCGATGTAGATGAGATTGGCCATGGTCAACGTGAGCGAGGCCGGCATCGCACCCATCAACCGTTGCCGACTCCCTGCCGAACGCTGCCATGGCTCGTGCTGGTCTTCGTCGGTGGCGAAGGTGACGTCCAGTGGATGAGAGCCGCCGGTGGCGCGCAGGATGACAGGCTCGATGTCGTGCGGCCCTATCGTCTGCAGCGAGGCAAGGAAGGCCCACTGGTCCGGATGCGGTTGCAGGGCGTCGTCCACGAAGACACTTGCCCCACGCTCGCGAGGCATCTTCTGCAAAGGCAGGGCGATCAGGTTGCCGAACCCACCCTTGGGCAGGGTGTCCTGATTCGGAAACAGACGATCGTAAGAGCCCAGCGACAATTGTCGCGTACGGGCACAGGTGTGGCTGATAAGCGCAGCTCCCAAGCGGCGCGCATCGCGGGCGGCGACACGGCCAGCAAAGAAGATCCAGGCATGGGCGCCATTGCCAGAGCGAGAAATTTCCAGCGCGACCGGAACATCCAGTTCACGACAGGAGAGAACGAAGGCTCGGGCATCATCACGCCAGTCCGATTCGTCGAAATCCACGGCAAGCAGATGGCAATCATCGCCTGACAACAGTGGATAAAGGCCGATGGTATGACGTCCCGCCAGGTGATCGAAAAGGACTTGGTCAGTCAACGGCAACAGTTGCCGCTGCTGGCAGTCACCGCACTTGATGCGGGGCTTCTCGCAGACGCCTGGACGCCATTCGTTCGCACATGCCGGCGAGTATCCGCTCTTGCCTGCCTTGCTTTCCCATCGGACTGGATAGACATCGGTGCGGCCCCGGAACAACCGGCCAAAGAGCGCGACTTTCTCGTCTGTGGTCAACGATAAAGTTGCCGGAAACTTGGGAACCGGGGCAGGTGTTTGCCAAACGATGCCGTGCTCTTCAAGCATGGCGATCAAGCGGGCGTTCTCGGCACGAAGGCGGGCGAGTTCGTCGTCGCGGCCAGTCATCGCCTGCGCTTTATCCTGACCACAAGCCCGCTTCGGCCAGGCGACGCAGCAGTGCCGCCCGCTTGGCGTGAGAGACAAGAAAGCGCCGCAACTGGTGATCGAAGGCGTCTGGGCCGGCAACCAACGCATACCCTTCAGCAAGCACCTTCAGCAGACTGACCGTTTTTTCGTAGCCGGATGCACTGCCGCGAGATGCCTGTTCACTTGCCGCTTTCCAGTATTTGTCCGGCGAGTCCATGATCCGGCGTAGTTCGGCCTCGCGTTTCTGGCGCCGTTCCGCCTCGCGTTTTGCATGAGCCTGAGCTTCGCGAGCCCGCCTGGTTGCGGCAGCCGATTGCGCCAGTTCTCGCAGTTCCGCCACTTGGCGTCGGACAGCCCCCGAAGATGCCGGGCGTTGTGCCTTGAGCCAGGCCGCGTAGCGCGACTTTATCTGGCGTTCCGCCTCCTGGCCCCGGCCCAATGCAATTGTCTTGAGCACGTCCTGCATATCCGCCGTCTGCCAGGTATCCAGCCAGGTGGATATTGACAGCGTTTCGTCGTGCGACGAAGTGGCCGCGGCACTGTTCATGCTGGCGGCTTCAAGCAAATCCGGGTCGATTTCCAGAAACTCGACCAAGGCCTGCTGCGCTGGCGAGAGGTCGGCTAACCCACAAGGCACTTCCGGCTCCAGCACGTCATCGTGCAAGGCATTGCCAGCAGCCAACCAGCCCAGGTACAGAGGTCGCAAATCGCCGCGCATCAACTCATCTCGCAAGGGAATCAACCTGCGCATCCAACCACTGCCGTCGTCTTCGGCAAAGCGGTCATAATCCTCGCGTTCCTCCAGCATCCAACTGACGATCCAGTGCGAATCGCTGAATTCAACTGACAGCGCAGCCGAACGGGTGAAAGCATCCAGCTCGGCGTTACGGAAAACGGCCTTCGGCAGTCGCAGCGACACATGACAACTGCACCAATTGGCCGAATAGACAAAGGCATCGAAATAACGCCGCATCCAATCAGCAGGATCGGCCTTGAGGTCGCCCCATTCGTAATGATTGGTGAAACCGCTGGGGGTAATGACTGCCCGGGTAGAAACAGCACGCAGCTCAACCATTTCGGTACGGGTCAAGGGCTTGTCGATCGCCGCGAACTCGTAGTACTGGTATTCACTCATGGTAAGTTCTCTGTATCTTGTGATCAGCGGGCTTCAGTCCAGCCTCAGCGCAAGTCTCGGACTCAAAGACCAAAGTCCTCCCGCAAGCGCCCAATCTGGTGCATTTTTTCATGCAGGATGGTCACGATCCCGATGTCGCCGTTCGAGAGCCGGCGCCAATAGACGAAATGCCGTTCATAACGGAAGAAATAGCCATCTATACCGAATTCAGCCGGAATGACGCGGGATGCCGTCTCGTGTGTGGCAATACCCTCGAACGCCTGGAACAGACCCGTGATGTAGCGCTCGGCTTGTTGCGCACCCCAACGCTCCTGCGTATAGCGATAAATGTCGTCCAGCCGCCAGGACGCGGCTTCCTGAACGCGTATCTGCGCCTTGACCATGACGGAAATCAGGTCCGGTTGCGCGCGATGACGTCTGCTGCCGTCAAGGGCTTGTATGACGACTCCGGCGCCGCCCAAGCGTGGGTGAGTTCGGCCTTGAGCCGCTCGAATGCAGCCGCTTCCCTGGTTTCCTTGTCACGACGAATAAGGTCGCGCACATACTCGCTGACGTTCTCGTAGTCGCCTTGTTCGCCAACATTTGTGGCAACGAATTCGCTCAGAGGGCCACTGAGGCGCACTGTCATGGTGGTGGTGTTCGTGCGGGGCATGGTCAGCTCCTTGCGGTCTTAGTGTCTTCAATATACTCAATAATGAATACATAGCCAAGTCTAAGCGTTGCGGGACTGCGCTGATCATGCAGCCAATAGCACACCCATTTGCACCTGTTTCAGCAAGCCTGGCGGCAGAGATGATCCATAACGCGCTTTGGACAGCCATCAAGAGACACACATCAACTTTGGGTCCAAGAATAGGTCCAAGTACGCCAAGAACATCAAAAAATATTATTTATAATCAACAAGATAAGTCTTAAAAAATCCTTCTGCATCGGGAAATAGCCCGAAAGCGACAAGGGGACGGACACCCGGCGGGTGTCCGTCCCCTCATCCCAGGCGCGGGCGCCGCGAAAACTACCCCGCCCCCAGCACCTCCCGCAGCCCCCGCGCCAGGGCTTCATGGAACCGCCCGGGGTCCTGTATCTGCGGCGAATGCCCCAGGTCCGGAAAGCGCACCAGCCGCGCCCCCGGGATCGCCTTGGCGGTCGCCGGCCCCAGCGCCGCATAGTTGCCCAGCGTCGCGGCCACTTCCGGCGGCGCGGCGTCCTTGCCCGGCGCGGTGTTGTCCTGCTCGCCGATCAGCAGCAGGGTCGGCACGCGCAGTTGCCCGAACTCGTGCACCACCGGCTGGGTGTACAGCATGTCGTAGGTCAGCGCCTGGCTCCATGCCACCTGTTCGCGGCCCGGCCCCTGGTACATGCCGGCGGCCATTGCCACCCAGCGGTCGTAGGCCGGCTTCCAGGTGCCGGCGTAGTAGGTGTTCTGCTGGTATTTCTTGATGCCCTCGAAACTGGTCTTCAGCTCGCGCGCGTACCATTCGTCCACCGTGCGATACGGCACGCCCTTGGCCTTCCAGTCTTCCAGGCCGATGGGGTTGACCATCACCAGGGCATCCACCTGGTCCGGGTACATCAGCGCGTAGCGGGTGGCCAGCATGCCGCCCATGGAATGCCCCATCACGGTGGCGCGCTCGATGCCCAGCGTCTGCAGCAGGGCGTGCGTGTTGGCCGCCAGCTGGTGGAAGCTGTACTGGTACCCGGCCGGCTTGCTGGATTTGCAGAAGCCGACCTGGTCCGGCGCGACCACGCGGTAGCCGTCGCGCGACAGGGCGCGGATCGTGCCTTCCCAGGTAGCGCCGCAGAAGTTCTTGCCGTGCAGCAGCACCACGGTGCGGCCATTGGGCTTTGCGGGCCAGATGTCCATGTAGGCCATGGACAATGCCTGGCCCTGCGATTCCAGGTTGAACTGGCCGACCTTGTAGGGGTAGTCGAAGCGTTCGAGCATGGGCCCGTAGTCGGGCACGCGGGCCTGGGCGTGGGCGCCGGCGGCCAGCAGCAGCGCCGAAGCGGCGAGAGCGAATCTGTACATGCGAACCTCTCTGTGTTTGCGAACCGAGCCGGTCTGACATCGCCCCGGCCCGATGGTTCAGGCACCCCCGTCCGCCGGCCGGGCCCGCTACCGGGAGCGGCCGCGCCCGACCATGGCGACGATGATGGCGCGCAGTTCGTGCTCGGCCTGGCGGGCCGATATCTGCCCCTGCGCCGCCGCGTTGGACAAGCCGTTGGCGGCGCCCAGCATGCCCCACAGCCCGGCGGCCGGCAGCTTGCCCCCAGGCGCGTGCGGCGCCAGCACCAGCCGGCATTTCTCGATGAAGGCAAGCTCGTACTCGCGCTTGACGGCTTCCAGTTCCGGCGACCCCGCCAGCGCCGCGATCACGCCCGGAATCTCGCGGCCCTGGCGCAGCACGCATTCCACATATGACGCGGCGATGACGCCGGCGACTTCTTCCAGCACCGGCGGACAGGCCTGCAGCGCCGCGTCCATCAAGGCGTTCTGGCGCGCGTCGAACGCTTTGTACAGCGCCACCAGCAGGCCCATGCGGGTACCGAAGTGGTCATAGACGACCGGCTTGGTCACCCCCGAGCGCTCGGCCAGCCGGCCCAGGCTCAGGGCTTCGCTGCCCTCGTCGCCGATCAGTTGCCAGGCGGTGTCCAGCAACTGCTGGTGGCGTTCGTCGCGGGAAAGCCGGCGGCGCGGCGTGGGTGCGGTCATGGGCGGGAATCATGGAAACAGGGCTTGACTGAACTATATACCGTCAGTAACCTACCAATAGTAACTTACCAAAGGTATATTAAACCGCCCGCCGGCGGCCGTCCACGGAGCCCCTTTATGCACACTCTCATCGTCGTCTCGCATCCCAACCCGACCTCGCGCACGCATGCGGTGGCCGCCGAAATCGCCGCCGGCATCGCCGAAGCCGGCGCGCGCCACACCACCGAGCTGGCCGACCTGGCCGCGGAAGGCTTCGATCCGCGCTTCAGCGCGGGCGATATCGCCCACTACCGGGAGGGGGCGGCCACGCCGCCCGACGTGGCCGCCGAACAGGCGCGCATCGATCGCGCCGATGCGCTGGTGCTGGTGTACCCGGTGTACTGGTGGTCGATGCCCGGCCTGCTCAAGGGCTGGATCGACCGGGTCTTCGCCAGCGGCTGGGCATATGACGAACCGCCCGGCGGAGGCATCGTGAAGAAGCTGCAGCACCTGCCCGTGTACCTGGCGGCGATCGGCGGCGCGGACCTGCGCACGTATGCCCGGCACGGCTATTTCGGCGCCATGAAGACCCAGATCGACCACGGCATCTTCGACTACTGCGGCGCGCCGGTCATCCGCTCCGAACTGCTGGTGGATTCACACCAGCCCGACGCGTCGGCGCTGCTGGCGACGGCGCGCGCCCTGGGCCGGCAGGTGGCGGCGCGCGCGCCGCGCCAGGACGCGGCCCGGGCCGCCTGATGCCCCATGGCGGTGCGCCGACGCCCCGCGGCGGCCGCCATGCACCAACCTGGCGAACCGCCGCGCCGCGCGCGAGCGCCAGGCAAGGGTCGGCGCCCGGCGCGTGCCCACGGCCGGGCGGCTCGCCACGCCCGCCCCTGCGCCTGGCATGCATGTTGCTTGATCCTGCCTGACGAACTCCGTTCGGCACACAACGCGTGCAGTCCCAGGCAACGGCGCCTTTGACCTTCCCGGTCAGGGCGCCGCTTTGCTTGCCGCAACGGGATTCTCTTCCTTCTTCCCGATACAGGCAGCCGACATGTCCTACCTAGTTCCTTCCGAATTCGTCACCAAGATGGTGGACGCGGGCGAATCGAAAATCTACATGGCCACCCGCGACGCCTTGATCCGCGCCTACATGGCCGGCGCGATTCTGGCGATCGCCGCGGTGTTCGCGGTGACCGTCAATGTGCAGACCGGCTCGCCCATCCTGGGCGCGGCGCTGTTCCCGGTGGGTTTCTGCATCCTGTACCTGATGGGCTTCGACCTGCTCACCGGCGTCTTCATGCTGACCCCGCTGGCCTGGATGGAGCGGCGGCCCGGCGTGACGTGGCGCGCCATCCTGAAGCACTGGGGCATCGTGTTCGTCGGCAACTTCCTGGGCGCGCTCACGGTGGCGCTGCTGATGGCCATCGTGTTCACCTATGGCTTTTCGATCCCGCCCGGCAAGGTCGGCGAGGTAATCTCGCACATCGGCGAGGACCGCACGCTGGGCTACAAGGAATATGGCGCGGCCGGCATGCTCACCATTTTCATCCGCGGCGTGCTGTGCAACTGGATGGTATCGCTGGGCGTGGTCGGCGCAATGATCTCCACCACGGTCAGCGGCAAGGTCATCGCCATGTGGATGCCGATCATGCTGTTCTTCTTCATGGGCTTCGAGCATTCGGTGGTCAACATGTTCCTGTTCCCGTCGGCGCTGATCATGGGCGGCAACTTCTCCATCATGGACTACCTGGTGTGGAACGAGATCCCGGTGGTGCTGGGCAACCTGGTCGGCGGCATCTCGCTGACCGGCCTGACGCTCTACACCACGCACATGAAGACCGCGCCCAGGCGCCGCTTCAACTGACCGGGCCGATGGACAGGCCCGCGCACCGTCCCGCGGCCAGCGCGCTCGCGGTCGCCGTGGGGCAGTATTCCGACCGCGGGCGCAAGGCCGTCAACCAGGACTTCTTCGGCCTGTGCGTGCCGCCGGCGCCGCTACTGGACGTCAAGGGCATTGCCATCGCGCTGGCCGACGGCATCAGCAGCAGCGACGTCAGCCACATCGCGAGCGAAACGGCGGTCGCCAGCTTCCTGGAGGACTACTACTGCACGCCCGAGACGTGGCCGGTGCGGAAGTCGGCGCAACGCGTGCTCAGCGCCGCCAACGCCTGGCTGCACGCGCAGACGCGCCAGAGCCGGCACCGCCATGACCAGGACCGCGGCTACGTGTGCGCAATGAGCGTGCTGATCCTGAAATCGACCACGGCGCACATTCTGCACGTCGGCGATGCGCGCATATTCAGGCTGCGCGGCGCGACGCTGGAGCAGCTGACCGAAGATCACCGGCTCTGGGTGTCGCGCGACAAAAGCTACCTCAGCCGCGCGCTGGGCCTGTCGCCGCACCTGGAAATCGACTATCACACTCGCCGGCTGGAGGCGGGCGACGTATTCGTCCTGGCTACCGACGGCGTCTACGAACACGTCGCCGCGGCCTCGGTGGTCGAGGCCGTCAACACGCACGCCGCCGACCTGGACCGCGCGGCCGAATCGCTGGTCGACCTGGCCTATGCCTGCGGCAGCGGCGACAACCTGACCGTGCAGATCGTGCGGATCGAATCGCTGCCCGGCCCGGATACCGGCGAGATCGGCCGGCAAGCCGCCGCCTTGCCCTGCCCGCCGCTATTGCAGACGGGCGACGAACTGGATGGCTATCGCATCGTGCAGGAGCTGCACGCCAGCAGCCGCAGCCACGTCTACCGCGCCATCGACGGCGCCACCGGCGCCACGGTCGCCCTCAAGATTCCTTCGCTCGACCTGCGGCACGACCCGGCCTACCTGGAACGGCTGCTGATGGAGGAGTGGATCGCGCGGCGCATCGACAGCCGCCACGTCGTCAAGGCATGGGCCGGCGGGCGGCCGCGCCATTACCTGTACACCGTCAGCGAATACCTGGAAGGCCGCACGCTGGCGTGCTGGATGCAGGCCCACCCGGCGCCCGCGCTTGACGACGTGGCGGCGATCATCGAGCAAGTAGCCCAGGGCCTGCAGGCCTTTCACCGGCAGGAAATCCTGCACCAGGACCTGCGGCCGCAGAATATCCTGATCGACGCGACGGGCACGGCCCGCATCATCGACTTCGGCGCCGCGCGGGTGGCCGGCATCGCCGAAATCGCCCTGACCGGGCAGGCGCCGCCGGTGCCGGGCGCGGCGCCTTACGCGGCGCCCGAGTATTTCCTGGGCGAACCCGGCTCCCCGCGCTCGGACATCTATTCGTTGGGCGTGATCGCCTACCAGATGCTGACCGGCCGCCTGCCATACGGCGCCGAGGCGGCAAAGGCGGTCACCCGCGCCGCGCAGCGGCGGCTGCGCTACGCCTCGGCGCTGGACGAAACGCGCGCCATTCCAGCCTGGGTGGACAAGGTGCTCGCCAAGGCCGTGCACCCCGATCCCGCAGCGCGCTACCAAGAGCTATCGGAATTCACCTACGCGCTGCGCCACCCGCAGGCCAGCGCCCGCCTGGACGAACGCCCGCCCCTGCTGGAACGCCACCCGGTGGCCTTCTGGCGGGGGTTGTGCCTGGTGCTGGCGGCGCTGCTCGTCGCGCTGCTGGCGCTGCGGTAGCGCCCGGCTTACTGCCGGGGTTCGGCGGACTGGTTGTTCAGCAGCAGCGCGCGGCCGGCGAACAGGCCGCCGGTGACCTCCAACTGGAAGCGCTCGGCATCGCGGCGGCGGATCTCGTCGGCGATCTCGTCGGACGCCTCGGGCGTGGCGCCCAGGGCCAGCGTGGCCTGGCGGCCCAGCATCATGGCCGACTCGAAGGTTTCGCGGACCTGGTAATCGACGTCGGCCTTGTGCAGCGCCAGGGCATGCTCGCGGTCGAACGCACGCGCCAGCACTTTCGAGTGCGGGCAGACCGCCTTGATGCGCTCGACCATCTGCGTGACCGTGGTGGTGCCGTTGGCGCACACCAGGATCGCCTGGGCGTGCCTGGCCCCGGCGGCATGCAGCACGTCGGTGCGCGTGCCGTCGCCGTAATAGACCTTGAAGCCGAACTCGGCGGCGCTGCGGATCATCTCCGGGTCGTTGTCGATGATGGTGATCTCGGCGCCCAGCGCCAGCATGTGCTGGCTGGCGATCTGGCCGACGCGGCCGAAGCCGATCACCAGGGCGCGGCCCACCTGGTCGTGGGGCGTCTCCAGGCCTTCGGCCGACGCGCCGGCGCGCGGCGCCCAGCGCTTGTGCGCAATCACGGCCAGCGGCGTCAGCGCCATCGACAGCACCACGATGGCGGTCATGTTGGCATTGACGGCCGGGTCGATGACGCCATTGGCCAGCGCGGCCGAAAACAGCACGAACGCGAACTCGCCGCCCTGCGCCATCAGCACGGCGCGATCCAGCGCCTCGGCCGGCGAGCTCCTGGCCAGCCGCGCCGTGCCATAGATGCACAGCCCTTTCACGATCATCATGGCCAGCACCCCGGCCACGATCAGCGGCGCGTTGCGGGCCACCACCGTCAGGTCCAGCGACATGCCCACGCTCAGGAAGAACAAGCCCAGCAACAAACCCCGGAACGGCTCGATATCGGCCTCCAGCTGGTGCCGGAAGGTCGATTCGGACAGCAGCACTCCGGCCAGGAATGCCCCCATGGCCATCGACAGGCCGCCCCATTGCATCAACAGCGCGGCGCCCAGCACTACCAGCAGGGCGGCGGCGGTCATGACTTCGCGGGCCTTGGCTCGCGCCAGCAGGCGGAACAGCGGGTTCAGCAGCCAGATGCCGGCCACCACCAGGGCGGCCACGGCGCCGATCCCGGTGACGACATCCAGCCAGCGCGCCGCCGCCGAGACCGTTTCGTGCTGGCCGCCTTGCGGAGCGATGAACGCCACGATGGCCAGCAGCGGCACGATCAGCAGGTCCTCCAGCAACAGGATGGAGACGATCTTCTGGCCGCGCGGCGTGGCGATGTCGCCGCGTTCGCCCAGCACCTGCATGACGATGGCGGTGGAGGTCAGCACGAAACCCATGGCGCTGATGAAGGACACCGCCAGCGAAAACCCGAACGCCACGCCCACGCCGGTCAGCAGCAGCCCGCACAGCAGCACCTGCAGGCTGCCCAGGCCGAAGATCTCGCCGCGCAGGTCCCACAGGTGCGATGGCCGCATTTCCAGGCCGATGATGAACAGGAACATCACCACGCCCAGCTCGGCGGTGTGCAGGATGGCCTGGGGGTCGCGGAACAGGCCCAGGCCGAACGGCCCGATCACCAGGCCGGCGGCCAGGTAGCCCAGCACCGAGCCCAGCCCCAGGCGCCGGAACAGCGGCACGGCCACCACGGCCGCGCCCAGCAACACCACGACTTTGGACAATTCGCCCGCGCCGGCTTCTACCGCCATGTTTTCCCCAGGTGTCCCGGCGACGCCGGGTTCAATCGTCGGCGACCAGCCCGTGCTCGACGGCGTACACGGCCACTTGCACCCGGCTGGTCAGGTTGAGTTTCTTCAGGATGTTCTGGACGTGGATCTTGACTGTGCTTTCGGCGATGTCGAGCTGCCGCGCGATGACCTTGTTGCTGGCGCCGTGCGCCAGGCATTGGACGATCTCGCGCTCGCGGGCGGTCAGGCGGGTGCGTTCGCCGCCTCCCGCCGCGCCGCCGTGGGCGGCCTGCTCGCGGAAGCGGTCGACCAGCTTGGCCGTCATGTTGTCGGCAATGACCGGTTCGCCGCTGGCGGCGCGGCGGATCGCCGCCGTCAGCGCGTCGGCGTCGATGTTCTTGACCAGGTAGCCGCTGGCGCCGTCGCGCAGCGCCTGGCTGAGCTCGTCGGCCTCCTCGGAAACCGTCAGGATCACCACCGCGCTGCCCGGGACGTCCTGCACCAGCAGCTGCAAGGTTTCCAGGCCCGACAGGCCCGGCATGTTGAGGTCGAGCAGGATGACGTCCGGCAGGAACTCCTTGGCGCGCTTGATCCCTTCCAGGCCGTCGGAAGCCTCGGCCACCACCTGGAAGTCGGGCTGCCGCTGCAGCAGCAGCCGCACGCCCGAGCGGAACAGGCTGTGGTCGTCGATGAGCAGAATGCGTATGGCCATGGAATACGGGAAGCTTTCAAGCCGCCCGGCGCTCGGTACGCGGCAGTACCAGCTGCACGGTGGCGCCGGCGCCCGGCCGGGACGTCAGTTTTATCACAGCGTTGAGCCGCGCGGCGCGCTCGCGCATGATGTGCAGGCCGATGTGGCATTCTCCCCGCTGGCCCACTTCCTCCGGATCGTAGCCGACGCCATCGTCGACCACCTCCATTTCGAAATCCCGGTCGTTGCGCAGCGCCACCCGCACGTGACGGGCCTGCGCATGCTTGCGCACATTCGACAACGCCTCCTGCAGGATGAACAGCACCTGCAACTGCTGCTCGGGAGCCAGCGGGCGGTCGTTGCCGTACTCGACATCCAGCTCCACCTCGATGCCGGTCTGGCGCTGGAACCGCAGCACGGCTTCCTCGATGGCGTCCGGCAATTCGCCCTGGTCCAGCTTGGTGCGGAAGTTCACCAGCAATTCGCGCACGTCCTGGTAGCTTTCCTCGACGCCGGTGCGCAGCAGCGGCACGATTTCCCGCAGGTCGTCCTGGTCGCCGCGCTCCAGGGCGTCATCCAGCAACTGCAGTTGCAGCTTGAGGAAATTCAGGCCCTGCGCGATGCTGTCGTGCAGCCCCTGGGCCATCAGGTTGCGCTCGCGCACCACCGCCAGCTGCCGCGCCTTGGCGTCCAGGCGGCGGTTCTCGAGCGCCACGCCCAGGTGCTGCCCGAGCGTCTCGAGCAACTGGGTTTCGGCCGTGGAGACCTGCCGCGCGTTGCGGAAATGCAGCGAAAACGAGCCCAGCACCTCGTCGCGCGCCACGATGCGGAACACGGCCAGGCTCACGAAGCCCTCGTTGGCGCAATGCAGGCCGCCGGAAGCCGGCGCGACGCCCCGCAGATCGCGGATCACCTGCATCCCCTGCTGCGTGGCCACCCCGCAATAACAGCCGTCCGCCTGCATGCAGCGCTCGGCTTCGGTCAGCTCGGCCGACAGGCCTTCGGCGACCAGGATGCTGAGCCGCTCGTCGGAGGTGTCCAGGGCGCGCACGCTGCCCCCCTCGGCGCCGAACTGGCGCATGACGCGCTGCAGGAAACCCCGGCACATCGCCTCGATGCTGTTGGGCTGGTTCAGGAACGCCGCCATGTCGTACAGCGCGCCGATGTCGCGGTTCTGCGCCTCCAGTTCGGCGGTTTTCTGCCGCACCCGGTCTTCCAGGTCGCGGTAGAGGGCCTCCAGCTTGTCGGCCATCAGGTTGAACCCCCGGGCCAGCAGGCCGAACTCGTCGCGGGTCTCGACCGGCAGGCGGGTGCTGAACTCGCCGGCGGTCATGCGCTGCAGGCCGTCGCGCAACCGCAGCACCGGCGAGATGATCCATAGATACAGCAAGTAGATCATCGCCACCGTGCCCACGCTGCCGATGCCGGCCAGCACCCCCTGGGACAGGCGCAGCGAGGCGGTCTTGTCGGCGTTGTCGAGCTCGATCATGCGCACCAGCTTGTCGGCCTCGGCCACGAAGACCGGCATCGCGGTCAGGTAGGCGGTCATGTCGTCGTCCCGCTGCGCCTGCGCCGCGGCAGGCTTCAAGGTGTCGTTCCAGAACCGCGTGACGACGCCCAGCTGGTCGCGGATGGCGGGATCGGCCGGCAGGAACAGCGGTCGCGACGGGTTGCCGCGCGCCAGCAGGGCCAGGGTGTCGTCCTGCGCCTGCACGATGGCGCCGACACGTTCGGCGCGGTCGGGCCCCGGCTGCATCAGTTCGACACTGACGCGGTTGGCCATCATGCGCAGGCTGCCGGTGTCGTTGATGGCGGCGCCAGCGCCCTCCAGGCCCCACGACAGCCACAGCGTCCAGGCCACCATGCTCAGCACCACGGCCAGGGCGAACAGCGAACTGGCGATGATGCGGGTAGGCAGGCGGTCCCGCAGGGTGGGCAGGCCGTCCGGCCCGACCGGAAATTCAGAAGCAGTCATGGCGCGATGCCAGCGAGTGGACTCCTGCAGTGTAGCTTTTTTCATGGTGCGAAAGCCGTCCGCCGCCTTGCGCCGGATAGAGGGTCAGACCATTGGCAAAAAGGCGTCGGCGCGCGGCGAATACGCCAGCAGGGCGCCCGCGTCCAGGTCGAAATACCAGCCGTGCAGGCTGATGGCGCCTTGCTCCATGCGGCGCCTGACGGGCTCGAACGCTTCGAGGTTGCGCAGCGAAATGAGTATCGACGCCTGCTCGCAGGCGCGCCGCTGCTCGGCCTCGCTGGCATGCGGCAATTGCCGCATGACACGTTCGCGGGCCGGCTCGGCGATGTGGACCCAGCGTCCGATGTAGTCCTCCGTGCCCTGGTGATCCAGGCGCTGCTCCATCAGCGCGCGGATGCCGCCGCATTGGCTGTGGCCCAGCACGATGATGCGTCCCACGCGCAACTGCTCCACGGCGAACTGGATGGCGGCCAGCACGCCCTGCTGGCCGCCGTGGTCCTCGGGCAGCGGCACCAGGTTGGCGACGTTGCGCACCGTGAAAATGTCTCCGGGATCGCAGCCCAGCAGCAGCGCCGGGTCGACGCGCGAATCGCAGCAGCCGATCAGCAGGGTGCGCGGGCATTGTCCCCGGCGCAAGCCGCGGAACAACGCGGGCGAATCGTCGAAATACTGTCGATGGAAGCGCTGGAAGCCGTTGATGAAGCGTTCCAGGTCGTGGGTGTGAGTGGCGGGCTCCATGTGTGAAGCTCCTTCTAGCGTGATCGGGCCTACCCGCCGGTCTGCGCCATGAACCGGACGATGCGCTCGGGCCGCGCATTGAAATCGTGCTTTTCAGGCTTGCCGGCCACGGCGGCGACGATGGCGCTGGCCAGCTCGGCATCGCTGGCACCCCGGCGCAGCAGCGCGCCCAGCGGCACGCTGGCCTCGTCCCCGAGGCACGGGTAGAGGGTGCCGTCGGCGCCTAGGCGCACGCGGTTGCAGGCGGCGCAGAAGTGCCGTGACATCGGCGTGATGACTCCCAGCGTGGCCAGCCGGCCGTCGGCGCTCCAGTAGCGCGCCGGGCCGGCGCCCGGCGCCTGCAACAGCGGCACCAGGCCGTGGCGCGCCGCCAGGCGCGCGCCCAGCCGGGACAAGTCCATGCCGCGGGTCTGCCGGCCGGTATCGCCCACCGGCATGGGCTCGATCAGGCGCAGGATGAACTGGCGTTCGACGGCGTAGGCCAGCAAGCGCTCCAGCCCGGCGATGGACGTGCCGGCCGGCACCACGGCGTTGAGCTTGATGGGTGCGAAGCCGGCGGCGCGGGCCGCCTCCAGCCCATGCAGCACGTCGGCCAGGCAGTCGCGCCCGGTGACGCGGGCATAGGCGGCGGCATCCAGGGTGTCCAGGCTGACGTTAAGCCGCTGCACGCCGGCGGCGCGCAGCGCGGCGGCGTGACGCGCCAGCCGGGTGCCGTTGGTCGACAGCGACAGGTCCGCCAGCCCGGGCAGCGCCGCCAGCTCGCGGGCCAGGTCCGCCAGGCCGCCGCGCGTGAGCGGCTCGCCGCCGGTCAGGCGCACCTTGCGGACGCCCAGGCGGGTAAAGATGCCGACCAGGCGCGCCATCTCGGCATGGCCCAGCCACTGCGCGGGCAGGTCGAAATCCTTGAAGTCGGCGGGCAGGCAGTAGAAGCAGCGCAGGTCGCAGCGGTCGGTCACCGACACGCGCAGGTAATCGATGCGGCGCTGGAAACCATCGACGAGAGCGAAGGGCGCGTACATGGCGGCAGGCTCACTGTATCAAGGCGCCATCGGCGCCTTCGAGTTCGATGCCTTCGATACGGGCGCGCCCCACCAGCAGCCGCAGGTACTGGCGCCATGCCGTATCGCGGCTGGCCGCGCCGAGCGCCAGCGCGATGCGGCCCGCCACCTGGGGGTACGGCAAGGGGTGGCCGGGCACGTGGCGCCTGACGCGCACGATGTGCAGCCCGTGGCGCGTCTCCACCAGCCGCGGCAGGATGGTGCCGGCCGGCGCCCCGAAAACGGCGCGCTCGAATTCCGGCACGGTGTCGCCACGCCCGAGCTGGCCCAGGCTGCCGCCGACGGCGGCCGACGGGCAGTTCGACAGAGCCCGGGCCCGTTCGCCGAACCGCCCGGGCTCGGCCAGCACTTCCTGCAGGACCGCTTGCGCCCGCGCGCGCAGGCGGTCGAGGTCGACGTCGGGCGTCACCTGGAAGAGGATGTGGTCGGCCTCCACCAGCTCGCCCACCGAGAACCGGCCAGGGTGGGTGTCGTAGTGGCGGCGGCAGGCGGCTTCGTCGGGTTCGGGCGCGCCGGCCTGGGTACGGAGCAGGGCGTCGATCGCGGCATCTTCATCCTCGGCGGCCAGGCCCAGCCGCTGCGCCTCGTCCAGCAGCACGCGGCGCAGCACCAGGGCGGTCATGGCGCGCCGCTGCGGGTTGTCCGCGTCGGCATGATGAGGCAGTTCTCGTTCTAGTTCGGCATCGGTGAGCTCGACGCCATTGACGATGACAGGCATTTTTCTCTCCGTGCGGCGCCACCGGATGGGCCGGCGGCGCCGCGGTTCAACGCGGCCGCACCAGTTGCCAGGCGCGGCCCAGGTAGCCCAGCGAGGCGAAGCCGCTCCAGACATGCACCAGCCGCGTGAACGGGAAGATGACGAACAGCGTCAGTCCCATGAACAGGTGAGCCTTGAACAGCAGCGGCGCATCGGCGATGTAGCTGGCGGCATCGCCCTGGAAGGTGACGATGTGCTGGGCCCAGGTCATGAACAGCACCATCATGTGGCCGTCCATGTGGCCGGCCGAGACGGTGATGGTCGACAGGCCCAGCAGCAGCGTGGCCAGCAGCCACAGCAGCAGCAGCTTGTCGCCCGGCCGCGTCACCCGCGCGATGCGCGGATGGGTCAGGCGCCGGTACAGCAGGATGAGCAGGCCCGCCAGGCATATGGTCCCCATGACGCCGCCGGCGATCATGGCCACGGCCTGCTTGACGGTGTGCGAAACCCCTAGCGTGTCCCACACCACGACCGGCATGAGCAGCCCCACCAGGTGCCCGAAGAACAGGCCCAGGATGCCCACGTGGAACAGGATGTTGCCCAGCCGCAGCGAGCCGCGATACAGCAGCTGCGAACTGTCGCTCTTCCAGGTGTATTGCTCGCGCTCGAAGCGGGCCAGGCTGCCGAACAGGAAAATGGCGAGCGCAATGTAAGGATAGATGCCGAATAAGAACTGGTGGATGGTATTCACGGACGGTCTCCCGGGCGATTAATGGGCGCTGCGCGCGCGCGGGTGGAAGTGCACGACCTGCGTGCCGGCCGATGCGTGGGGCAGCAGCGGCTCGACGCCGTCGGCGCCTACGCCGTAGGCCTCCATGACCTCGTCCATGTCGCGTACGGGCGGCTCGGTCTGTTCGCGCGGCACGACGTCCGTCATGCCGCGCAGCACGGCGAAGATCGTCGAGTACGGGCTGCCGTGGCGCGCCAGCCTGGCGCCGATGGCGGCCAGCACGTGGATCGCCTCGTCGAGCAACTGCCGGGCCTGGCCCGGATCGATCAGCCCGAGCAATTCCAGGAACAGCGGGACGTAGTCGGGCAGTTCGGCCGCGCCGGGCTCGAAGCCGTGGCGACGGTATTCCTGCAGCAGGTCCACCATGGCCTGGCCACGGTCGCGGCTTTCGCCGTGCACGTGCTCGAACAAGTGCAGCGAATGCGACGGGTTGCGGTCGAAGGTCGCGACGTAGTTCTCCTGCAGCGCGATCAGGTCGTGGGTCTTCAGGTAGTCGGTCAGCGGCGCGAGCAGGTCCTGCGCTTCGGGGTAGGCATCCAGCCCGTCGTCGATCTCGAGCAAGGCATCGAGGAGGTCCTGCTCGGGGTAGGACAGCAACGCGGAAAGAATTCGGTAAAGGCTCATGTCGAATGCTCCATGCTCAAGTCAGGGCGGCTTTCTTGCGCGACTTGGGCATCTCGATGAATATCTCGCTGCCTTGCGGCTTCTTGCCGAACAGGGCGCCCTCGGACACCCCTCCCGAGCAGCCGTTGCCGAACGTGAACCCGCAGCTGCCCTTGTCGTTGAAACTGTCCTCGACCATCTCCTTGTGGCTGGACGGCACGACGAAGCGGTCTTCATAGTTGGCGATGGCCAGGATGCGGTACATGTCGCGCACGGTGGCCCGGTCGAGCCCGACATCGTCCAGGATGCCGTCATCGCGATCGCCGTGGACGGCTTCGGCGCGCTGGTATGCGCGCATGGCCAGCAGGCGCTCGAGCGCCTGGCGCACCGGCGTTTCATCGCCGGCCGTCAGCAGGTTGGCCAGGTACCGCATGGGGATACGCAAGCTCGACACGTCGGGAATCACCGCCGTCTTGCCCACCGTCTTGTGCGGCATGTGGCCGGCCTCGGCGGCGGACTGGATCGGCGACAGCGGCGGGATGTACCAGACCATCGGCAGGGTGCGGTACTCGGGGTGCAGCGGGAAGGCGATCTTCCATTCGCAGGCCATCTTGTAGACCGGCGAATGGCGCGCCGCCTCGAGCCAGGATTCCGGGATGCCCTGGCGGCGCGCTGCGGCGATGACGTCGGGCGAATCCGGGTCGAGGAACAGGTCGAGCTGCGCTTGGTACAGGCCGCGTTCATCCGCCGTGGCGGCGGCGCTGTCGATGCGGTCGGCGTCGTACAGCAGCACGCCCAGGTAGCGGATGCGGCCCACGCAGGTCTCCGAGCACACGGTCGGCTGGCCTGCCTCGATGCGCGGGAAACAGAACGTGCACTTCTCGGCCTTGCCGCTCTGCCAGTTGTAGTACACCTTCTTGTAGGGGCATCCCGAGATGCACATGCGCCAGCCGCGGCATTTGTCCTGGTCGACCAGCACGATGCCGTCGTCCTCGCGCTTGTAGATCGAGCCCGACGGGCAACTGGCCACGCAGGCCGGGTTCAGGCAGTGTTCGCACAGGCGCGGCAGGTACATCATGAAGGTGTTCTCGAACGTCGAGTACATTTCCTTCTGCACGCCTTCGAACAGCGCATCGCGGCTGCGCGAGCTGAACTCGCCGCCCAGGTCGTCTTCCCAGTTCGGGCCCCAGTGGATCTTCTCCATTTTCTTGCCGGTCAGCACGGACACGGGGCGCGCGGTCGGCGGCGTCTTGCTCAGCTTGGCCTGCTGCAGGTGCTCGTAGTCGTACGTGAACGGCTCGTAGTAGTCGTCGATGGCGGGCAGGTTGGGGTTGGCGAACAGGTTGGCCAGGATCTTCAGCTTGCCACCCTGGCGCGGTTCGAGCTTGCCGGCGCCGTTGCGCGTCCAGCCGCCGTTCCAGCGCGACTGGTTTTCCCATTCCTTCGGGTAGCCGATGCCCGGCTTGGTCTCGACATTGTTGAACCACGCATACTCGACGCCGTCGCGGCTGGTCCACACGTTCTTGCAGGTCACGGAGCAGGTATGGCAGCCGATGCACTTGTCCAGGTTCAGCACCATACCGACTTGGGCACGGATCTTCATTTTGCGCTTCCTTCCTCGAGCTGCGGGTGGCCCAGCGGGCCTTCCATCCAATCCACTTTGTTCATCTTGCGCACTACCACGTACTCGTCGCGGTTGCTGCCGACCGTGCCGTAGTAATTGAAGCCATAGGCCTGCTGCGCGTAGCCGCCGATCATGTGGGTGGGCTTGAGCACGGCGCGCGTCACCGAGTTGTGGATGCCGCCGCGCATGCCGCTGGTCTCGGCGCCAGGCACGTTGATGATCTTTTCCTGGGCGTGGTACATCAGGCACATGCCGACCGGCACGCGCTGGCTGACCACCACGCGCGCGGTCAGCGTGCCGTTCACGTTGAACACTTCCACCCAGTCGTTGTCCACCAGGCCGGCCTGCTTGGCCTCGACCTCGGACACCCAGACGTGCGGCCCCCCGCGGCTGAGCGTCAGCATGCGCAGGTTGTCCGAATAGGTGCTGTGTATGCCCCATTTCTGGTGCGGCGTGATCCAGTTCAGCACCAGCTCGCGTTCGCCGTTCGGGTAGCGGCCCAGCATCGGCGCCACGGTGCGCGTGTCGATCGGCGGCTTGTAGGCGCAGAAGCCCTCGCCGAAATCGAGCATCCAGCGATGGTCCTGGTAGAACTGCTGGCGGCCGGTCAGCGTGCGCCACGGTATCAGTTCATGCACGTTGGTGTAGCCGGCGTTGTAGCTGACTTCTTCGCTTTCCAGGCCGGACCAGGTCGGCGCCGAGATGATCTTGCGCGGCTGCGCCTGGATGTCGCGGAAGCGTATCTTGTCGTGCTCGCGGCCCACCGCCAGGTGGGTGTGGTCGCGGCCGGTGACCTTGCCCAGCGCTTCCCACGCCTTGACCGAGACGTGGCCGTTGGTTTCCGGCGCGAAGGTCAGGATCATCTCCGCCGCGTCGATGGCCGTCTCCAGGCGCGGCCGCCCTTCGCTGATGCCGGGTTCCTCGACGCGGCGGTTGAATGCCGCCAGTTCGTGCACTTCGTGCTCGGTGTTCCAGGTGATGCCCTTGCCGCCATTGCCCAGTTTGTCCAGCAGCGGCCCGACCGAGGTGAACTTGCGATAGATGTCGTTGTAGTCGCGCTCGACCACCGTCATGGCGGGCGCGGTCTTGCCCGGCACCAGGTCGCACTCGCCCAGTTTCCAGTCCTTCGGCTCGAACGCCTGCCCCAGTTCGGCCGGGGTATCGTGCAGCAGCGGCGTCAGCACCAGGTCCTTGCGCTTGCCCAGGTAGGGCCCGCCGATCTCGCTGAACTTGCGCGCGATGAGCTTGTAGATTTCCCAGTCGGTCTTGCTTTCCCACAGGGGCTGGACCGCTTCGGACAGCGGATGAATGAACGGATGCATGTCCGACGTGTTCAGGTCGTCCTTCTCGTACCAGGTGGCGGTGGGCAGCACGATATCGCCGTACAGGCAGGTGGTGCTCATGCGGAAATCCAGCACGGTCAGCAGGTCGAGCTTGCCTTCGGCTGCTTCTTCGCGATAACGCACCTGCGCGGGCTTGATGGCGTCGGCCTCGTCGCCGAACACGGCGTTCTGGGTGCCCAGCAGGTACTTCAGGAAGTATTCGTGGCCCTTGCCGCTCGACCCCAGGATGTTGGACCGCCAGACGAACATGTTGCGCGGGAAATTGGCGGGATCGTCCGGGTCGTCGCAGCTCATCTGCAATTCGCCGCGCTTCAGGCGCGCGGCCGCGTACGCGACCGGATCCTCGCCGGCCGCCTCGGCCTGCGCCGTGATGTCCAGGGGGTTGGTCTGCAGCTGGGGGGCCGACGGCAGCCAGCCCATGCGTTCGGACTTGGCGTTCAGGTCGATCATGCTCAGCCCGGCGTAGCGCGCGGCGTCCGCGGTGGGCCCCAGGATGTCGCTGACCGGCAGCTTTTCATGGCGCCACTGGCTGGTATGCGCGTAGAAGAACGACGTGCCGTTCATGTGCCGCGGCGGACGCGACCAGTCGGTGGCGAACGCCAGCGGCGCCCAGCCGAACTGCGGGCGCAGCTTTTCCTGGCCCACGTAATGGGCCCAGCCGCCGCCGCTCTTGCCTACGCAACCGCACATCATCAGCAAGTTGATGATGCCGCGGTAGGTCATGTCCATGTGGTACCAGTGGTTCAGCGCCGCCCCCACGATCACCATTGACTTGCCCTGGGTATCGTGGGCGTTCTGGGCGAACTCGCGCGCCACCTGGATGACCAGGTTGCGGGGCACCGAAGTGTGTTTTTCCTGCCAGGCCGGGGTATAGGGAACATCGTCGTCGTAGGACGCGGCCACGTTGGCGCCGCCCAGCCCCCGGTCGACGCCGTAGCTGGCCATCTGCAGGTCGTACACCGTGGCCACGCAGGCCTGGCTGCCATCGGCCAGGGTGATGTACCGCACCGGCACGTTGCGCACCAGCACGCTGCCATGCTCGCCGCCGAAGTACGGGAAACCCACGCCCACCACGGCATCGTGGCCGTCGATCAGCGACAGTGCGGGATCCACCTTGCGGCCGCTGCCGCCATCGTGGGGCTCGAGGTTCCAGCGGCCCGCCTTGGCACCCCCGTCGACCGCGGCTTCGCCCCAGCGAAAGCCGATGCTGCCATTGGGCACCACCAGCTCGCCGGTCTGCGCGTCGATGAGCAATGTCTTCCAGTCGGGGTTGTTGTGCTGGCCGAGGGCGTCGTCCAGTTGCGAGGCGCGCAGGAAATGGTCGGGCACCAGGCAGCCGTCGCGCGCGGTCAACTGCACCAGCATCGGCATGTCGGTGTAGCGCTTGGCATAGTCGCGGAAGTAATCCGATGCGCCGGCGTGGTGGAATTCTTTCAGGATGACATGCCCCATGGCCAGCGCCAGCGCGGCGTCGGTTCCCTGCTTGGGCGCCAGCCAGATATCGCCGAACTTGACCATTTCGCCGAAGTCGCTGGACACCGCTACCGTCTTGGTGCCCTTGTAGCGGACTTCGGTATAGAAGTGCGCGTCGGGCGTGCGGGTCTGCGGCACATTCGAGCCCCAGACGATCAGGTACGTGGAGTTGTACCAATCGGCCGATTCCGGCACGTCGGTCTGTTCGCCCCAGATCTGCGGGCTGGCCGGGGGCAGATCGCAGTACCAGTCGTAGAAGCTCAGGCAGGCGCCGCCGAGCAGGCTCAGGTAGCGCGCGCCCGCCGCGTAGCTGACCATGGACATGGCCGGGATGGGCGAGAAGCCGATCAGGCGGTCGGGCCCGAAACGCTTGATGGTGTAGGCATTGGCCGCGGCGATGATCTCGGTGGCGGTGTCCCAGTCGGCGCGCACGAAGCCGCCCAGGCCGCGCACCGACTTGTAGCGCCTGGCCTTGACCGGGTCCTGGCTGATGGATTCCCAGGCCGCGATCGGATCCATGGTCTTGCGCGCCTCGCGCCACATCTCCATGAGGCGGCCGCGGATCATCGGGTATTTGACGCGCTGCGCCGAATAGACGTACCAGCTGTACGAAGCGCCGCGCGGACAGCCGCGCGGCTCGTGATTGGGCAGGTCGGGCCGGGTGCGCGGGTAGTCGGTCTGCTGGGTTTCCCAGGTGATCAGGCCGTTCTTAACATAGACCTTCCACGAGCACGAACCGGTGCAGTTGACGCCGTGCGTCGAGCGCACGACCTTGTCGTGCTGCCAGCGGCTGCGATAGGCGTTTTCCCAGGTGCGGTCTTCGTTGACCACTTCACCGTGGCCACCCGCGAAAGTGGATTTCACCCGCGACATGAATTTCAGTCGATCGAGGAAATGGCTCATTGTGTTCTCCGTGTACGCCGATGGGGCCGGCGTGTACCAGTTACTACTCTATTGAGGCTGGGCGCCCCCCACCATTCATCGCTGGTAGAGGGTCGCCACATCAAGCGGACTAGTCCTGATGAGTCGAAGTGACTAGTCACCGGCAGGCCGGATCAGCACGGCACCGGCGCGTTGCGGCGCGCGTAGTACCACCAGGTTATGCACAGGCAGCTGACGTAGAACGCAATGAAGCAATACAGCGCCGCGCTCACGCTGCCCGTCATCTCGAGCGAGGTGCCGAAGCTGCGGGGAATGAAGAAACCGCCGTAGGCGCCGATGGCGCCGGAGAAGCCGAGCACCGCCGCGGACTCCTTGCCGGCGTCCATCACGGCCTGCTTTTCGGCCTGCGGGCCTTTTCCTTGCGCGGCCAGGGTGCGCTCGTGCAGGAAGATCACGGGAATCATGCGGAACGTCGAGCCGTTGCCTACGCCGGTCAAGGCGAACAGCACGATGAACATCGCCAGGAAGGCCGGGAAGTTGCCGGCGCTGCCCTGGCCGGGCACGAAGGCCAGCACGCCGAGCACGGCGCCGATCATGCCGGCGAACACCAGCAGCGTGACGCGCGCGCCGCCGATCTTGTCGGAGATCCAGCCGCCCAGCGGCCGTGTCAGCGAACCCACCAGCGGCCCCAGGAACGCGTAGGTAACCGGGTTGACGCCCGGGAACAGCGCCTTGGTGAGCATGGCGAAGCCGGCCGAGAACCCGATGAACGAGCCGAACGTGCCGATGTACAGCCAGCACATCAGCCAGTTGTGCTTGCGCTTGAAAATGACGGCCTGGTCGGCGAAGGAGGCACGGGCGTCGGCGATGTCGTTCATGCCGAACCAGGCGGCCAGCGCCGACACCAGGATGATGGGCACCCAGATGAAGCCGGCGTTCTGCAGCCATATCCGGTGTTCGACGCCATCGACGACAAAGCGCTGCGGGTCGCCGCCCAGCGTGCCGAACACGCCCATGGTGATGATGACCGGCACCACGAACTGCACCAGCGACACGCCCAGGTTGCCGATGCCGGCATTCATGCCGGTGGCGAAGCCTTTTTTCTCCTTGGGGAAGAAGAAGCTGATGTTGGCCATGCTGGAACTGAAATTGCCGCCACCGAAGCCGCACAGCAGCGCCAGCGCCAGCAGGGTCGGGTAGGAGGTGGTCGGGTCGCGCAGCGCGAAGCCCATGCCGATGGCCGGAATGAGCAGGGTGGCGGTGGAGATCGCGGTCCAGCGACGGCCGCCGAACACCGGCACCAGGAACGAATAGAAGATGCGCAGCGTGGCGCCGGACAACGCCGGCAGCGCCGTCAGCCAGAACATCTGGTTCTTGGACAACAGGAAGCCGGCCTTGTCCAGGTTGACCACGACGACGCTCCACAGCATCCAGATGCAGAATGCCAGGCTGAGCGCCGGTATGGATATCCACAGGTTGCGGTTGGCGATGCGGGCGCCGGTGGTGCGCCAGAAATTCTGGTTTTCCGGTTCCCAGCGGGTCAGGACATAGCTACTGGACATGATGCTCTCGCGGGCTGATGAGCCGGACGGCGGGCCGTCCGGCAGGGATGGGGGATGAATGCCGATGGCGTCGTCAGGCGGCGCGCATGGCCGGCTGGCGCATTTCGGGGCGGAAGCTGTAGTGCATCCAGATGAGCGAGACGCACACCGTGCCGTACATCAGCATGAAGGCGCTGGAGCGGATGCCGGTCAGGTCGAGCAGGGCGCCGAACAGGATGGGCAGCACGAATCCGCCGAGGCCGCCGGCCAGGCCGACGATGCCGGACACGGCGCCGATGTTGGTGTCGAATTCATCCGAGATGAACTTGAACACCGAGGCCTTGCCGATCGCCATGGCGATGCCGACCACGAACATCAGGACGGTGAACATGGTGGGGCCGAGCGCCAGCGAGAATTCGCGCGCGCCGGTATCGGTCTGGATGATGAAATGCGTCTGGGGATAACTGAGAATGAAGAAGGCGACCCAGCACACCCACATGACCCACCAGGTGGTGCGGTAGGCGCCGTATTTGTCGGATATCCAGCCGCCCACCGCCCGCAGTACGCCGCCAGGCAGCGAAAAGCAGGCTGCCAGCAGCGCGGCGATTTTCATGTCGAAACCGTACTCGCCGACGTAGTACTTGGTCATCCACAGGGCCAGCGCCACGTACCCGCCGAACACCACCGAGTAGTACTGGCAATAGCGCCACACGCGCGGGTCGCGCAGCATCGCGATCTGGGCCGACAGGCTCGCCCCGCCGCGCACGTTGTGGGCCGGGTTGGTGGCGGAGAACAGCCAGAACAGGATAGCGGTGACCAGCAGCGCGACGGCGTAGACCTTGGGCACGATGACCCAGGCGCCGCCGGCCGCGGCGATGAGCGCCGGCGCGACGAACTTGGTGAGCGCCGAACCGGAGTTGCCGGCGCCGAAGACACCCATGGCCAGGCCTTGCCGGTTGCGCGGGAACCAGCGCGCCACGTAAGGCGTGCCCACGGAGAACGAACCGCCGGTCAGGCCGACGAACAGGCCCAGCAACAGGAACTGCCAGAACTCGGTGGCATAGGCCAGCAGCCAGATGGCCGGCACGGAGACGAGCATCAGCAGGAAGAACACGATGCGGCCGCCGTAGCGGTCGGTCCAGATGCCCAGCGGCACGCGAATGAGCGACCCGCTCAAGACCGGCGTGGCGGCCAGCAGGCCGAATTCGGTTTCGGACAGCCCGAGCTGGTTCTTGATCGGAATTCCCAGCACGGCAAAGATCATCCATACCGCGAAGCAGATCGTGAAAGCGAACGTGCTCGAGATCAGGACACGGGTCGCGGCGCCCGTGGAAGACTGGTTGGCCATGATTGCTTGCTCATGTCATTGGACATGCCTGCAAGATAGGCTCGCCATGCGCGCGTGAATATTCGCCGAGAGACCTGCCGGACCACTGCAATGTGACTAGTCCTTGCGCCGCCATGCAGGGTATGCTCGCCGCAGCGACATGCCGTCAAACCCGGAGGAAACCGATCTTGAACAAGCCCCATGACGACCCGGACGCCGTGGTCCGGTTCTGGCGCGAAGCGGGTCCCGAGCGCTGGTTCCGCAAGGACACGGCCTTCGACCAGGCATTCCGCGAACGTTTCCTGGACCTGCACATGGCTGCCGCCCGGCGTGAACTCGATCACTGGGAAAGCAGCGCGCCCGGCGCGCTGGCGCTGCTGATCCTGCTGGACCAGTTTCCGCGCAACGCGTTCCGCGGCACCGGGCACATGTACGCCACCGATCCGCTGGCCCGCTACTACACGCGCCGCCTCCTGGAGGCCGGCCACGACGCGCGCATCGAAACGGGCATGCGGGTGTTCTGCTACCTGCCCCTGTCCCATTCTGAAAGCCTGGACGACCAGCGCCAGTCGGTGGCGCTGCAACGCCAGCTGGGCGAGCCTTGGCTGTACCACGCGGAAGATCACCTGCGCATCGTCGAGCGCTTTGGCCGTTTCCCGCACCGCAATGCGCTGCTGGGGCGGGACACCACGCCCGAGGAGCAGGCCTTCCTGGACGAAGGAGGGTTTGCCGGCTAGCGTGCGCGGGCGGCCTTCCATGCCGCGTAGGGTCCGGGCAGGCAGACGGCGCACGGCCGGTAGCCGGCGGCCAGCGCGGCGGCCTCGTCGGCGAAGAATACCCGGTAGCGCACATAGCCGCCGCGCGCGATGGCCAGCCGCGCGGCACGGCAATCCAGGCGCCCATAGATGCGGGTGCCGCGGTGTCCGCCGAGCGTGCCCGGCCGCTCGCTGCAGTACTGGCGGCCGTCCGGGCCGGTCAACCGCCACCGCCCGCCGGGCGCGCCAGGTGCCGGCCCGCCAGTCATGCCGCCTCGCCCATGGCATCCGCTTCCCGGCGCAGCAGTTCGCGCTTGCGTTCGACCCCCCAGCGATACCCGGACACATCGCCGTCGCGCCGGACGATGCGGTGGCAAGGTATGGCCACCGCCAACGGATTCGCCCCGCACGCCTGGGCCACTGCCCGCACAGCCTTGGGTGCGCCGATACGGCGCGCGATATCGGTATAGCTCGCGGTCTGCCCGGGCGCGATGTCGCGCAGCGCTTGCCAGACACGCTCCTGGAAGGCGGTGCCGCGCACGTCCAGCGGCAGGTTCAGGCCCAGGGCCGGCGCCTCCACGAAACCCACCACCTGTGCGACCAGTTGCTCGAATTCGGGATCGCCGCCGCGCAGCCGGGCGCGCGGGAAGCGATCCTGCAAATCGCGCACCAGCCGATCGGGATCGTCGCCCAGCCAGATGACGCAGATGCCGCGCTGGCTGCGCGCCACGAGTATCGAGCCAAGTGAGCACTCACCCACGGCAAAGTCTATATCTGTATTGGGTCCGCCAGCCTTGTAGTCGGCTGGCCGCATGCCCAGCAGGCGCCCCGAAGCTTCATAGAAGCGGCTGTTGGAGTTGAACCCTGCGCCATAGATCGCCTCGGTCACCGTACCGGCGCCGTTCAATTCCTGGCGTAGCCGATGGGCGCGGTAGGCGTCCGCATAGGCCTTGGGCGTCAGCCCCGTTTCGGCCCTGAACAGGCGGTGAAAGTGAAAGGTGCTCAGGCCGGCCTGGCGGGCCAGGGTCTCCAGGCTGGGCGGCGTCTCGGCGCGCTCGATATGCCGGCAGGCTTGCTCCACCAGGGCCGTGCGGCGGGCGGCGGCGCTGCCGCGGTCCGCTGTCGCGCGGCGGCTGGGCCGGTAGCCGGCGGCTTCCGCCGCTTGCGGCGTATCGAAGAATTCGACGTTCTCGCGACGCGGCAGGCGGGCCGAACTGCTGGGCCGGCAATACACTCCGGTGGTGCGCACGGCATAGACGAAGCTGCCGTCGGCCCGGGCGTCGCGCGCCTGCACGGCGGCCCAGCGGGCGTCATCGGTTTCATAGGCAACGGGCGGCATGGTGGATCCAGGAGTAGGCATATCGGCACTGTAGATCAGAATTCAATCGCAAGAACCCTGGTTCTTGCGATTGAATTCCTCAAGTTGAAAGTAAGTATTCACCCTAAAGAAATATGCCGCCGTCTTCCCAACACCCGCCCTGTGGATAACCTCTAAGATGCGCCGCTGTGCACAGCGTGTGGACCCCAGTTGAACAAGCCGCCCATTTCCATCCGGGCCGAAAAGTTGTTCAACTTGCGTCCTGGCGCCAAACAGAAGTCCTGCACACCCAAAAAACGCTGCAAGCGCATGAAATAGAATCGCTTTTTTGAGTTGATGCAGTTATCCACAGGCCTTATTAATCATCATTCTTTATATAAAGAAGAAAAGAGGAGAAAAACATCTATGCCTACCAGCGCCACCATCCCGCCTGAATTCAACCCATGCGCATCCTGCTGATAGAAGACGAAGCCGAGCTGGCCCGCTGGCTGTCCCGCAGCCTCGCCCGCCATGCCGGCTTCGTGGTCGAATGGGCCGATGACGGGGTATTGGCGGAACGCCGCCTGGCAGTGGAAGAGTTCGACGCGGTCATCCTGGACCTGGGCCTGCCGGGCATGGACGGCCATACCTTGCTGTCCAAAATTCGCGCGCGCGACGACCGTACCCCGGTGTTGGTGCTGACCGCGCGCGACTCGCTGGCGGAGCGGGTGGGCACCCTGCATGAAGGCGCCGACGATTTCCTGCCGAAACCGTTCGTGCTGGAAGAACTCGAAGCCCGCTTGACCGCGCTGATCCGCCGCAGCCGCGGCCGCGAACATCCGCGCTTGTCGCTGGGCAACCTGGTGCTGGACACTTCTACACAGCGTTTCACGGTACAAGGCCAACCTTTGCAGTTATCCCCACGCGAACACGCCGTGCTGCGGGTGCTCATCCAGCGCAGCGGCGAACCGATGAACAAGCAGCAGATCCTCGACCGCATCCAGACCGACGATTCCGACGTCAACCTCGAAGCCATCGAAGTCCTGGTGCACCGCCTGCGCAAGAAGCTCACCAATACCGGTGTACAAGTCGTCACGCTGCGCGGCATCGGTTATTGCCTGGAGGCCGTGGTTGAAAAATAGGCTGCGGGCATGGCTGCGGGCGGCGCCCCACCGCACGCTCAAGTCGCTGCTGTTGTGGTGGCTGATCCCGGCCCTGGTGTTCATCATGCTGGTGGCGCTATGGCTGTCGAACCACCAGTTGCGCACCCAGGTAGACCTGGCCTATGACCGCTCGCTGTCAGGAGCGCTGCGTTCCATTGACCACAACATATCCACAGCCAGCGGTGGATTAGCCATGGAACAGCCGTACTTGATGCTGGAATTCTTCGAGTTGACGGCCAATGGCAGCGTGTACTACCGGGTCGCCACCGAGGACGGCCTGGCGGAAATCGGCAGCCCGGGGCTGCCGTTGCCGGAAAAACCGCTCATTTCCGGACAACCGCAGTTCTTCTACGCGGAATACCAGGGGCAGCAGGTACGGGTGGCGGCCCTGGCGCGGCCCATGGACCCGCCGCTGTACAACGACCACGGCGGGCGCGTCATCGTGCAAGTGGCCGAAACGCTCGAATCGCGCCAGGACTTCCTCGACCGGGCGCTGCTGCGCGCGCTCGAGCGCGACATCGTGGTCATCCTGATCGTCATCGTGGTGGTGGTCTGGAGCGTGTTCATGGTGGTCCGTCCCCTGGAACGATTGCGCCAGGATGTGGAAAACCGCTCTACAGACGATTTAAGCCCCGTGAGCGCATCGGACATCCCGGGTGAGGTCGTACCCCTGGTCGACGCGATTAACCTCCACATGGCCCGTTTTGCGGCCCAGGCGAGGCTGCAGCGGCAGTTCCTGGACGACGCATCGCATCAACTGCGCACGCCGCTGTCGGTCCTGCGCACCCAGACCGCCTATGCGCTGCGCGAAACCGACCCCGAAGAAGTCCGCGCCGTGTTGCTGGCCATGCAAGAAGGCCTGGACCGGGCCGTGCGCACCACCAACCAGATGCTGTCGCTGGCGCGCGCCAAGGACGCCACCCTGGCCGAAGGCGGGCTGGCGCCCGAGCGGGTCGACTTGGCCGAGGTCGCCCAGGGGGTCATCCGCGCCCTGTTGCCGGCGGCGCGGGCGCGCCGGCTGGACCTGGGGCTGGAGGCTTCCAGCATGCCGGTCTGCATCCAGGGGGTCGACTGGCTGTTGCGCGAGGCGCTCAGCAACCTGGTCGACAACGCCATCCGCTACACGGCGCCCGGCAGCCAGGTCACCGTGCGGGTCTATGCGGACGAACGCTATGCCCGGGTCACCGTGGAAGACAGCGGCCCGGGCATGTCGGCCGAGGACATCGCGCGCGCCAGCGTGCGGTTCCGGCGCGGCGCCGCCGGCAAGAACCGGCCCGGCGCCGGCCTGGGGCTGGCCATTGTCGGCACTATCGTCGAAATCCATGGCGGCAAGATGGTGCTCGAGAACCGCACGCCGCAGGCCGGCCTGCGGGCGGCATTGGTGTTTACCCTAGGTTCGTTCCGGAATGCTGCGGCGCGGCATGAAATTGACGGGTTCTGAAAGCTTCTGGAAAGCCTGGGTTGGTTACGGTTCTGATCCGTTGGCCCTTGGTCCGCCTGCTGCGTGCCGGGCCCGCCTACGACGACATCTAAAAAGCGATTCACGGAGACCGCAAGATGCATACTTTCCTGAAAGCCCGCCTGGCGGCGATTCTGGGCGCTTGTGCGCTGTTGGCGGGCACGGCCGTCCAGGCCGCGGACGAACCCCGCCGGCCTGAATGTATCGCCCCGGCACAGCCCGGCGGCGGTTTCGACCTGACGTGCCGCCTGGCTACCGAAGGCCTGAAACAGAGCGGGGCCCTGAAAGAACCGATGCGCATCGTCTACATGCCGGGCGGCATCGGCGCGGTGGCCTACAACAACATCGTGGCCCAGCATCCCGACGAGCCGGGCACCATCGTGGCCTTTTCGGGCGGTTCGCTGCTGAACCTGGCGCAAGGCAAGTTCGGCCGCTACAACGTCGACGACGTGCGCTGGCTGGCCGGCATCGGCACCGACTACGGCGTGGCGGTGGTGCGCGATGATTCGCCCTACAAGACGCTGAAGGACCTGATGGAAGCCTTCAAGAAGGATCCCACCAAGATCGTCCTGGGCGCCGGCGGCACCGTGGGCAGCCAGGACTGGATGAAAGCCGCGCTGACCGCGAAGGCGGCCGGCGTGGATTTCCGCAAGATGCGCTTCGTGGCCTTCGAAGGCGGCGGTGAAACCGCCACGGCGCTGCGCGGCGGACACATCCAGGCCTACATGGGCGACGCGGCCGAAGCCTTCACCATGCTGGAAGGCGGCGCGCCCATCCGCGTGCTGGCGGTGTTCAGCGACGAGCGCCTGCCCGGCAAGCTGAACTCGGTGCCCACCGCCAAGGAGCAAGGCTACGACATCGAATGGCCGATCATCCGCGGCTTCTACGTCGGTCCCAAGGTCTCGGACAAGGATTACCAATTCTGGGTCGAGGCCTTCAACAAAACCATGGAATCGCCCGAATACGCCAAGCTGCGCGAGCAACAAGGACTGTTCCCGTTCAACAAGACGGGCGCCGAGCTCGACGCCTACGTCAAGGAGCGCGTGAAGATGTACCGCGAATTGGCCGACAGCTTCGGGCTGATCAAGAAGTAAGGCATGGGGCGGCGCCGGCCGCCCCTGGTTCCATGCCGCCGCGTTTCACGCTACATGAGGCGCGCTCTGCGTCGACGGCGGCTTTGCGCTCTCTGGAAACCAGATCATGAATGATCGAACCCTGGGCATACTCGCCCTGATCCTTGCCGCCTTCATGACGTGGGCGGGCTGGGATATCGAAGCTCCCTTCGCCTATGAACCGGTGGGCCCGCGCGCCTTCCCGCTGCTGGTGGCGCTCATTATCGGCCTGTGCGGCTTGCGCCTGGCCATCAAGGGCGGCAACCCGATCGAGGTCAACTCGGCCGGGGCCAATGGCCGCATCGCGCTGATGGTGCTCTACGCCGCGATATACGCGTTCCTGTTCCAGTGGCTCGGCTTCGTCATCGCCACGGCGTTGATGACTGTCTTCGTGGGACGCCTGTTCGGCGGCTCGTGGCTCAAATGCGCTGCCGGCGGCCTGGTCATGGGCCTTTTCTTCTTCCTGTTGTTCGACCACGCGCTCGATGTGGTCCTGCCCACCGGTCTGCTGGGAGACCTGCTATGAGCGGCATTCTCGATCACCTCTCCATCGGCTTCGGCGTTGCGTTCTCGCTGACCAATCTGCTCGTGGCCGCCATCGGTTCGTTCATCGGCACCATGGTCGGCGTGCTGCCGGGGCTCGGGCCGATCAATGGCGTCGCCATGCTGATTCCCATCGCATTCGCGATGAACCTGCCTCCGGAAACCGCCCTCATCCTGCTCGCCGCCGTCTACGTGGGCGCGGAATATGGCGGCCGCATCACCTCCATTCTGCTGAATGTGCCGGGCGAAGCCAGCGCGATCATGACGACGCTCGACGGCTATCCGCTGGCGCGGCAAGGCCTGGCCAACGTGGCGCTGTCGTTGTCGGCATGCTCGGCATTCTTCGGTGCCATCGTTTCCGTGACGGGCATCATCCTGCTGGCGCCGCTGCTGGCCAAATGGGCGCTCGCCTTCGGGCCGGCCGAGTATTTCGTGCTGATGGTGTTCGCCTTCTGCTGCCTGACCAGCCTGCTGGGCAAGCAGCCGATCAAGGGCGTGCTGGCGGCCATGATCGGCCTGGGGATTTCCACCGTCGGCGTCGATTCCAATTCCGGCGTGTACCGCTACACCTTCGATTCCGTGCACCTGGCGGACGGCATCGACTTCGTGGTGGTGGTCATCGCGCTGTTCGCGGTTGCCGAGATGCTGGAAATGCTCGAGAAGGTCGCCGCCGGGCACAGCGTGGAAGTCAAGTCGAGCGGCCGCAAGCTGTTCAACCTGAAAGAGCTGGCATTCACCTGGTGGAGCATCGTGCGCAGCTCGCTGGTGGGCTTCGGCGTCGGCGTGCTGCCTGGCGCGGGCGCCAGCGTGGCGGCCGCGGTGGCCTATTCGCAGGAAAAGCGCATCATCGAGAACAAGGACCCCAACGCGAAGTTCGGCAAGGGCGACATGCGCGGGCTGGTGGCGCCCGAGTCGGCCGCCACCGCATCGGCCATTGGTTCATTCGTGCCGATGCTGACGCTGGGGGTACCGGGCTCCGGCACCACGGCCGTGATGATGGGCGCGCTGACGCTGTACAACATCACGCCCGGGCCGGTGCTGTTCGACACCAAGCCCGAGCTGGTGTGGGGCTTGATCGCCTCGTTGTTCATCGCCAATGTGCTGCTGTTCGTGATGAACGTCCCGATGGTGCGGGTGTTCTCCAAGGTGCTGTCCGTGCCGGGCTGGCTGATGGTGCCCGGCATTCTCAGCATCAGCTACATCGGCGTGTATGCGATCAACGCCGGCACCTTCGACCTGCTGATGGTGGTCGGCATCGGCACCATCGGCTATTTCCTGCGCAAGTTCGGCGTGCCCATGGCGCCCCTGGTGCTGGGGGTGGTGCTGGGCAACATGATGGAGCAGAACCTGCGCCGCGCCCTGTCGATCACCAATGGCGATATTTCGGTGCTGTTCGAGAGCTCGGTATCGATCGGCCTGTGGGTCGCCGCCGCCGCGGTCGTGATCGTGCCGCAATCGCTGCGCAAATTGCGCGAAGGGCGGCAAGCGCGCAAAGCCGTCGCCTGAGCGCATGCAATAAATTAGGGCCGGAAGACTCGATTTTCCGGCCCTTTTTTCGTCCCGCGGCAACTGTTATACGCGCTGCAGCCGCTCGATCGCCGCGTCCAGGGTGTCGTCTTTCTTGGCGAAGCAGAAGCGCACCAGGTGATGGTTGGATTGTTCGGCATCCGGGCGCTGGTAGAACGCCGACACCGGGATGACGGTCACGCCGTGCCGCACCGTCAGCTCACGGGCGAATTCGGCTTCCGACTGCTTGGATATGGTGCTGTAGTCGGCCAGCATGAAGAACGTCCCCGGGCTGGGCAGCGGCTGGAATCGCGTGCCGGCCAGGCCCGCGGTGAGCCGGTCGCGCTTGGCCTGGTAGAAGGCCGGCAAGTCGTTATATGGGGCCGGATCACGCATGTAGTCCGCCAGGGCGACCTGCATGGGCGACGAGACCGTGAACACCATGAACTGGTGCACCTTGCGCAACTCCGCGCTCAATTGCCGCGGCGCGCAGCAGTAGCCGACCTTCCAGCCGGTGGTGTGGTAGGTCTTGCCGAAGGAGGAGATCACGAACGCGTGCTCCGCCAGCAACGGGCGCCGCGCCAGGCTGGCGTGCGGCTTGCCGTCGAACACGATGTGCTCATAGACCTCGTCGGACAGCAGCAGTACGCCGGTGTCGCGCACGATGGATTCCAGCGCATCCAGGTCGCGTTCTTCCAGGATCGCGCCGGTGGGGTTGTGCGGGAAGTTCAGCATCAGCAGCCGGGTGCGCGACGTAATGGCGTCGCGCACGCGCTGCCAGTCGATGCGGTAGTACGGGTCGTCGGCGGTCGGCGCGCGCAGCGGCACCGGCACCGCCGTGCCGCCGGCCAGGCGGATGGCCGGCAGGTAAGAGTCGTAGCACGGCTCGATCACCACGACTTCGTCGCCGCTGTTGACGACGGCGAGCACCGTTGCCATCAACGCCTCGGTCGCGCCGCTGGTTACCGTGATTTCCGTTTCGGGGTCGTAGGCATGGCCGTACAAGGCATGGGTCTTGTCGGCGATGGCCTGACGCAGGGGGGCGATGCCGGGCATGTACGGATACTGGTTGTGGCCGGCCGACATGGCGCGCGCGACCAGTTCGCACAAGCGGGGATCTGGGTCGAAATCGGGAAAGCCTTGTCCCAGGTTGATGGCCTGGTGCTCGATGGCCAGCCGGCTCATGACAGTGAAAATCGTCGTACCGACATCGGGCAGCTTGGATCGGATCATGGCAAGGAAGCAGCGTGAGAGGGGAACAGGAACGCGTAAGTATCCCACTAACCATGGCCGGGCCGGCGGATGGTGACATGTGTGTGTCCACGCCGGGTGAATTGAAAAAATGCGACATAGGGGTAAACAACTATTTGTTTACCGCCGAAGCCATGGGTATGCTGAGTTTCGCAGTTGATTCAAGTGTTGCACAGGCCCCTTTCGCTTCGGCGTCCTTGATTCACTTGCATTCTTTTTTTCATCAGGACGCTATACAAATGGTTCAGAAGGGCAAGGTCAAGTGGTTCAACGCCGATAAGGGTTTCGGCTTCATTACGCCGGACGCCGGCGGTACCGACGTATTCGCACACTTCTCGGCTATCCAGGGTCGCGGTTATCGCAGCCTGAACGAAGGCCAGGAAGTTGAGTTTGAAGTCAAGGAAGGTCCGAAAGGACCGCAAGCGGCCGATATTCGCCCGCTCTGAGTCGGGAAATCCCGATTTCCCGCAAGCCAGGGTTTCCTGGTTGCAACGCCCCACCACAGTGATGTGCTGGGGCGTTGTCGTATGCGCCGCCGCCGCATGATCCCGCCATTGTTGCGATTGCCGCAGATGTGGGCAAGTCGTTGGGTAAGTGTGTGGATAACTTGTGGAGGAGTTCGGCCAATTGGCGGAGGTCCTGTCGCGAGGCGGTGACGTGGCGGCAGTTTTACACAGCGTGTCCTATCTCGCCCGCCAGGGCTATAGCAAATATTCTATCGATGGCCGCTCTCGGCTGGCGGGGCGGGCTGCTGTAATTTTCTCTATGTTTACGGGGGCTTATTCGTGCTGGCCGGGCGGTTTGAGATTAGTTCATGCGTTCTTAGTCAATTCGAGGCTGCACGGCCATATTGCACTGCGATGAGATCTGAAAGGTTGTTCACAAAGATATCCCCAGGCGAGTTGATGGTCGATTGACGGGTCAATTGGGGTGTTTTCCTGTGGGCATTTTTGTGGATAGCTCGTGGTGATGACAGCGCGTTTCTTTCGAGTTGGGTTAGGTTCTACCGACTGACCGGCCCCAGTTCACGTTCCAACTTAAGCTGCTCCCGCTGATGTTTCACGTGAAACGGATGTGATCCCATTTAATGTGAAGCGGCCGACCTATGCCTGGATGGGTCATGTTCCACGTGGAACAAGTTGTCGTTGATCGACAGGCGCAGTCTCGGTATTGAATCCCTGACGTACCATCCTTGATAGTACAGACGGTCCCTTGTTTGTATGTTTCACGTGGAACATGCCTGTTGAGATTTTCATGGCTGCCATTATGTCGGTGAGGGTGTTTGCGGTAGTAGCGACGTGGCCAGCATCTGCAGTAGGCCGTCCTGGCTGGGGCCGTGAGAGCGGGTCGGCCACGTCGCTCGGCTCGGGCGCGCCACCAGGCGCCTTCGGCCCCCTACGGGGGGCTTCCCTCGCTCCAACTGGCCGGCCCGCTCTCACGGCCCCAGCCAGGACTCTCAGCAGTGGCATGCGCCATATGCGACCGTCATTAGGCAGCGTGGCTAGTCCGTGGTGGTATCTGCCTACTCTCGCCATGAACGTAGTCGGTGGTCACGCTTTCGTTTAAGAGAAACTGTGAGCTCGCGCGTGTCGGTGAGGCCTGAGTGGCCAGTTGGAGGGAGGGAAGCCCCCGTAGGGGGCCGAGGGCGCCTGGTGGCGCGCCCGAGCCGAGCGACGTGGCCACTCAGGCCTCACCGACACGCGCGAGCGTCTCAAGAATCTAAAACCGACATGACCGCCATGCGCAAGGTACACCGCGATACCCAGTACGACGCTCGGAAGACCGCCGTCACATCCATATCACCGCACACACGATGCAAGGCCATGCGCCGATTGAAGCTGAACCGTCTCCCCAACCGTAG